>Ga0315277_10004180_pt1 | contig 19336 bp, 14 predicted proteins | sample YL17G05_15_MG_FD_203695 | JGI IMG/M metagenome (GOLD analysis project Ga0315277, IMG submission 203695) | Sediment microbial communities from Yellowstone Lake, YNP, Wyoming, USA - YL17G05_15 | ecosystem: Environmental > Aquatic > Freshwater > Lake > Sediment | place: USA: Wyoming | collected... | reverse complement strand
GAAATCCTGTTTCCGTCGTTACGAAGAACGCACTCATTCAGCGTGACATCGATGTTCTCAAGGAGCTCGCTACGCTCAACCTTGTCCTGGTGACGATCTCGATCACATCTCTGGATGCGGACCTGATTCGCCACATGGAGCCGCGTTCTGCCATGCCTGCAAAAAGGCTCGAGACAATCGAAGCGCTCGCGAAGGCTGGAATCCCGGTCGGAGTAAACCCCTGTCCAATCATCCCGGCGCTCAATGACGAAGAAATTCCGTCGATCTTGCGTGAAGCGGCTGGCCGCGGCGCACGGTTTGCCGGGTACACGATTGTCCGCCTTCCGCATGCCGTCAAGGATATCTTCGTTGAGTGGCTGAAGCGCGAACTCCCCGATCGCGCGCTGGCAATTCTCAGCCGCATCCGGTCTGTCCGCAACGGCGAGCTCACCTGCTCCGACTTCGGCACGAGGCTCAACGGCGAGGGGGAGATCGCCGCCACGATTGAGCAGCTGTTCCAGGCGAGCTGCAGGCGATACCGCCTCAACGAGACACACATTTCCCTCTCAACAAAGGCCCTTCGATCCCCAAGCCATTCTCAGATGGAAATCTTTTAATCTCCGCAGTTTTCCTAACTTCTTGCTTTTTTTCCCCTTTCTTGATAACATTGCACCGCCGCTGTTGGAGGGTGGGATGTCGTGTGGTCTGCGGTCAATAACTATTCCCGTTTAACCAGTTCATACTTGAATCGTCCATGGCAATAACAGTTCGCAGTCTGACGAAATTCTACGGCCACGAGAAGGCGGTAAACGAGATCTCGTTCGATGTCAAGACCGGAGAAATCCTTGGTTTCCTCGGACCAAACGGTGCCGGGAAGACCACGACGATGAAGATCATCACATGCTACATGCCGCCAACATCGGGGACTGTCGATGTTGACGGATACTCCATTGCCGATCATTCACTGGAAGTCCGCCGCAAAATCGGCTATTTGCCCGAGTTGAATCCACTGTACTTCGATATGAACGCAATTGAGTTTCTCGAGTACGCTGCGCAATTGCACGGTCTGGAAAAGGCGAGGATGAAGCAGCAGCTTTCGCTCATGGTCGAGGTGTGCGGACTCAAAGAGGTGCGGCACAAGGATATTGGTGAGCTCTCAAAGGGATACCGCCAGCGCGTCGGATTGGCGCAAGCAATGATCCATGACCCGGATGTGCTTATTCTCGATGAACCAACGAGTGGCCTCGACCCGAATCAGATCGTGGAAATCCGTAATCTCATCAAGCAGCTTGGAAGAGCAAAAACGGTTATTCTCTCCACGCACATTCTTTCTGAAGTGACAGCCACGTGCGACCGGGTCATCATCGTCAATCGGGGACAGATTGTTGCCAACGGCACGCCGTCGGAACTGCAGGACAAGTTCCAGGGCTCGGAAATAATTGCTCTCGAGCTGAGGGCCTCGGTGCAGAACGCGATGGCTGAGATGTTTCCCAAGCTACAGGCCATTTCGGGCGTTCAATCCGTCGAGTATGGCGGCGCGAGCGGCGACGTCCACCGGTTCTCCATCCACGCACTCAAGGGAAGCGATATCCGCGAAGACTTGTTTAGGAAAGCCGTCAGCGAGAAATGGGTCCTTCTTGAGATGGGGAGAAAGGGAACGAGCCTGGAGGAAGTGTTCCATCAGCTTACGAAGAGCGAGGCGTGAGAAGTAAGAAGTAAGGAGTAAGAAGTAAGGAGTAAGCAGTAAGCAGTATGCAGAAAGAAGACTCAATCATCAATCGACCCCGGTCAACAACAGCGGGGTGTCCCGCCTTCGAGGATTCCGCTCATGAGCGGGATTCAGAGGGCGAACAGAAAAGGCAAAATTGACAATCGAAAATATTCTTATGACACAGGCTCAGCTCCGGACCTCCGTCACCAACATCAACACCATCATGCGGCGAGAGGTAAAGTCGTATTTCAATTCTGCGATCGCGTATGTTGTTATCGTCGTCTTTCTTGCGATCGTCGGATGGTTCCATACGAGCAATCTCTTTCTCGTCAACGTGGCGACGATGCGCCTGCTGTTTGAACTCGTGCCCATCGTATTTCTCTTTGTGGTTCCCGCAATCACAATGCGGCTGCTGTCGGAAGAGAAAAAGAGCGGCACGCTTGAATTACTCACGACCAAACCGCTTCACGATGCAGAAATCGTCCTCGGAAAATTCCTTGCTGCCTGGGCGCTCATTGGTGTCGCACTGCTCCTGACTCTCGTATACTATGGTACGATCGCGATGCTCGGCAAAATCGACAACGGACCTGTCGTGGGCGGTTACATCGGACTCATGCTGATGGCGGGGGTGTATGTGTCGATTGGACTTCTTGCCTCGAGCCTGACGGAGAACCAAGTGGTGGCGTTTATCATCGGATTTGTCTTCGTGTTTGCGCTCTTTATGCTCGACAAAATCCTCATCTACGTGCCTGATTCCCTTGCCAGCATCGTGGAGTTTCTTGGCATCGACTATCATTTCGGGAATGTCGCACGAGGGGTGATCGACAGCCGGGATATTATCTACTTCCTCTCGTTGCTTGGATTCATGTTGTATCTGACGGTCGTCTCGCTCGGTCGGCGCAGGTGGTAGCACCATTGTCATTTGATAAGGACCAATTGACAATAGCTCAACGGACATTCTTGGTGATCGGATTATGAAGATACAAAAGACACAGACGCTTATCAGAATTGCATTGATCCTTGGGATCCTGATCGTTCTCAATTTCATTTCGATCCGTTTGTTCGGTCGGCTTGATCTTACGTCGCAGGGCGTGTACACACTCTCTGACGCAAGTAAGAAACTTGTCGGTTCGCTGGACGATCGTGTCACCGTGAAGGCATACTTTACGGAGGATCTCCCGGCTCCGTACAACAATAACCGTCGCGCAGTGCTCGATATTCTGAATGACTACAAAGCATACTCGAAAGGAAATCTCCAATACGAATTCATCAACCCGCAGGGAGAAAAAGGTGAGCAGGATGCTCAGCAACAGGGGATCTCCCCGGTGCAGGTGCAGGTGGTGAATGAGGACAAGCTCGAAGTCAAGCGCGGGTATCTCGGCTTGGTGATGATGTATGAGGATCGGAAGGAAGTCCTGCCGGTTGTGCAGAATCTTAGTTCTCTCGAATATGATATGAGCAGCGCGCTCAAGCGGCTGACGAATAGAACGAAAAAGAAAATCGGCTTCACCACGGGTCACGGGGAAGCAAAGATGTCGGGGATGCGCCAGATCGTGCAGAGCATCTCTCAGCAATATGATGTCACGCCTGTTGACCTGGGCAAGGGCGACCCCGTTCCTGCCGACATCGCCGCCCTGCTCGTCATTGCACCATCAAACCGTTTCCAGGACAGTGCCCGGTATCAACTGGATCAGTATCTGATGCGGGGCGGCAGGATTGCCTTCATGCTCAACCGGGTGAACGCCAACCTGCAAATGCGGATGGGACAACCGCTGGATGTGGGTCTCGATGATCTTCTGCAAGAGTACGGCGTTCGCGTGAATCCGGATCTCGTCCGTGACGCGCAGTGTGCCAACATCTCGGTGATGCAGCAGCAAGGATCGTTCACGTTCCAGAGTCAGGTTCCGTTTCCGTACATTCCGGTCGCTTCGAACTTCAACACGGCCAATCCACTCGTGAAAGACCTTCAAAGTCTCATTCTCCATTTCACCAGTTCGATCGACACGACAGGGGCAGCTGCCAGGGGATTGAAGGAGGAAGTCCTGGTCCGATCGTCGAAGCGGAGCGGCCGCCAGACTGGCTTCTTCATGATTGACCCCTTCCAGCGCTATGCGCCTGCGGATCTGGCTGAAGAGGGAATTCCACTTGCAGTGCTCATCGATGGCTCCTTTAAGAGCTTCTTTGTCGGCAAGCAGCCAGCGGCAGCAATAACGGCAAGTCCCGAGACCCACCTGATTGTCGTTGGCGATGGTGACTTCATGAAAGATGATTTCCTTGGCAATCGCGGCAATGTCACATTCTTCGCCAACATTGTTGACTATCTGGCGGACGATGCCGGGCTGATCACTATCCGTTCGAAGAATGTCGCGGCTCCGCCGCTTGACCAGGTCTCTGATGGCACCAAGAAACTCTTGAAGTACTCTAACCTCCTCGGGCCTCCGCTGATCATCATAGCGTATGGGCTCCTCCGTTGGCGCCGGCGTGTTGCATTCAAGAAAGCTATGGAGGCACAATCGGTATGAACCGGAACACCGTTCTGCTGCTCGGGCTGCTCGCGGCATTGGTTGTGATTGCTTACGTTGTCATGCAGAAACCAGGCGAGAAAAGTTCCTCTGGTGAAAGCGGAGAGTCTTTCGTCTCCGTTGACTCGCTCGCGGTTGACAAGATCGAGATCAAATCACCGGCGATGCGCGTGGTGCTTGAGAAAAAGGGCGTCGAATGGTTTGTTCAGCATCCGGTATCGTACCGGGCGGACCAATCAGGTGTGGCAGGGCTGATCCATGAGACCAAACTCCTCGAGGTGAAAAGCACGGTGTCGAGCAAGCCCGAGAAACACTCGGTCTTCCAGGTGGATTCGACGGGCACCTTCATAACGATCTATGAAAAGGGGGCTGAGAAGGCCTCGTTCATCATCGGGAAAACCGGAAGCAGCTACTCCGAGGCGTACGCCCGTCGGGCTGTATCCGACGATGTCGTATCGATATCGGGTGGATCTCCCACCACCTTCAATAAAGTGGTCAAAGAATGGCGCGACCGAACGATCGCCGCTCCTACACGTGATGCAATCAAAAACGTCCGCTATCAGTACGGTGATACAGTCTTTGTTCTCGCGTTCAAAGACAGCACGTGGTTGGTCGGAAAAGACTCCACGCAGGATTGGGTTGTCAACAATCTAATTTCCTCACTCTCCAACGTCCAGGCGGACGACTTCCTCGATACACTCATTGCACGTCCCTCCAAACCCTCCGCGCAGATTTCGTATGCAGGAACACAAATCACCTTCTTCTACGTCAAAGAAGGGGACAAGTACTACGTTCAGTGTTCCTCCACGCCGCAATGGTTTGAAATGCAGAGCTGGCGCGCAAATCAGATCCTCAAGCGGAAGAAAGACATCATAAAGAGCGGTCGGTAAACGCGTTCATCACAGCACGAGTGTGATCCCTCGAGGGGATTAAGTCCTTGCTTGGGGGCGCAAATTTCGTTAATTTTCAACGATTTAGTGCATACTTACCACCTCAAAATCTTCTGGAGATTGAATGGTACACAGGATTTCAAGGCTGTTTCCGGTTGCGGTCTTCACTGGTCTTCTCGTCGCTGGATGTGCAGGATCCGGCCCAAATATCGTCGCCCGGGTCGGGAATGATGCTCTGACACTGGAAGAATTCGAAGAACAGTACTCAAAGAACAATGGCGGCTGGGAGAAGTCAGTGGCCTCCACGATGGAGGAGCGGGAGAAGTTTCTGGACCTTCTCGTGAAATTCCGGCTCAAGGTAAAACAGGCCTATGACAGCGGGTTGATGGCCGATTCGTCCGTGCGAAGCGAGCTCGAAGGGTACGAGGGCTCGGTTGCGTCGGCGTATATGCTCGACAAAGAGATCATTGGGCCGAAAGTCAGGGAGATGTACGACCGGAAGCGCGAGGAGTTAAGGGCAAGTCACATCCTCATTCGCCTCGATGCAGCGGCTTCACCTCAGGATACACTGACAGCGTATAGCAAGGCCATGAAGGTTCTTGGCTTGGTTTCCAAGTATAGTTTTGACACGCTGGCAGTTACCTATTCGGAAGATCAGAGTGCCTCCTTCAACAGGGGGGACCTGGGGTTCTTCTCCGCAGGTCGCATGGTTCCTGAATTCGAGGATGCCGCGTACAATCTCAAAGTTGGAGAAATCACGCGTGTGCCAATACGGACGAACTTTGGGTATCACATCATCAAAGTAACAGAGCGCCAGCAGAACCGTGGTGCGGTGCGCGTGAGCCATATCCTCAGGCGGTTCAAGGATGACAAGTCGGATACGGTAGCGGTGAAGGATTCGACCTGGATTCTCTATCATATGCTGAAAGGGGGAGCGAACTTCGCCGAGATAGCGAAACAATACAGTCAGGATCCAAGCTCGGGCCCGAACGGAGGAGATATCGGTTATTACGACCGGGAGCGGGTCCCCCCAGCTGTTGCGGAGATTTTCTTTTCAACCCCGCTCGACTCGATATCCGCGCCGCTGCTCATGAGCTATGGGTATCATGTTTTTAAAGTCACCGGATTCAGCGAAACGCCAAAGTTCCAGGATGCCGAAAAGGACCTTCGCCAGCAATATCAGCAGACGAGGTACAACTCGGACCACGCGCACTTCGTGAAGTCCCTTCTCAAGGAATACCGGCTCATCTTCGACACGCTCACGATCGCGGACCTTTGCCGCTCGCTCGACAGCACGAAATCGCCTGCTACGGCGGCCTGGAGTGATACCCTCGCGCCCGAGATCAAGAAGAGAACAATCTTTCTGTGCCAGGACCGGAAGTATAACGTCGGCAATTTCATCGATTACGTTGACGCTACGGCTGAGTTCCGAGGCATGCTGTTGAATCCGAAGAATGTGCATTCCATGATCGAGCGGATGTCGGAAGGAAAAGTTGTTGAAGAGCATGCGCGGCAGGTTCCCAAACGGTATCCCGTCTTCTCGAAATTGCTGAAAGAATACCAGGATGGCATTCTTCTCTATCGGATCGAACAGGATGAAGTCTGGAAGAAGGTGGTGGTCAACGACTCTCTCCTCGAGGTATTTCACGATTCCACGAAGGATAAGTATCGCTGGCCGGCTCGCGTCAATTTCGCGGAGATCTTCGTAACCTCCGACAGCCTCGCGAAGGCGGCCTTCAAGGAGATCAAAGCCGGAAAAGAGTTTGGAGATGTCGCGGAGAAGTACACCATGCGTTCGGGTTACAAAGAGAAGAAAGGCATGTGGGGGCTGACACCAAATTCCTCCAATGAGATCTCCAGCCATGCCGCAACTCTTGCGGTCGACAGCATCTCGCAGCCGTTTGAGCATGCCAACGGCTGGTCGATTATCAAAGTTCTCGGAAAGGACTCCTCGCGCGTGAAAACGTTCGAGGAAGCCAAACCGGAGCTGATGAGCACCTACCAGGAATCTGCAGCCAAACTCCGGCAAGATGAATGGGTGACTGAATTGAAACAGCGGTACCCTGTAGTGCTCAACGGGGAAATGTTGATGCAAGCGTTCAAGAGGAAACCTGTTGCTACGCAGTAGTATTCCAATCTGGATCTGCCTGCTCCTGCTTGCCGGATGCGGTGGAAAGACCGGTTCGCACAAACCGGTGGCGCGACTCGATGGCCAGACCCTGACGCTCGACGACGTTACCGCCCGGCTCGATTCTGCGCGCGGAATGACGCGGGCGCAGGTCGCAGAGTATGCGCGTCGCTGGGTCAATGATGAGATCCTCTACCGGGAGGCAGTTCGCAGAGGGTTGGACAACGACGAGGCCATTCGCGCGCAGCTTGAGAACACCCGCCGCCAGCTTGCAATCAATGCCCTGTTACAGCAGGATGTGTTCACCGAGCGGTCGCTTGCAAGCACGCCGGAAGAGATCGCCCAGTACTACGCCGCACACAGCAAGGAATTCACGCTCTCCACGGATGTAGCGCTCCTGAGCTATGTATTATTCCGCGATCGCGACGCCGCGAATGTGTTCCGGACAAACGTTTTGAAGGGAACACCCTGGAGCCAGGCGGTTCGCCAAATTCTGGCCGATCCGCAGCAGGCGGCATTCATTGCCGGGAGAATGGATTCGACCTACTACACCGCAGCTACCCTGTTGCCCGTGGAGCTCTGGCGTGTTGCCTCTGCTGCCACGAAGCCAGAGCCATCGTTTCCGGTACATACCAACGAGGGGTTTTATATCCTCAGTCTCTGGAAGATGAACCGGCAGGGGCAGGTTGCAGATCGGGCGTATGTGGAACGCGATATCCGTGCCCGGCTCGCCATGGAGCGTCGTCGCAGCGCGTACAATGCTCTTGTCGAGAACCTGCGGTCAAAGCATACCGTGGAGGTTCTCGTTCGCGATGATGCTGACACGAGTTCAAAGATTAAGTGAAAGAGGAGATTCCCCCATGAAGGGAAGATATCGTCCATTTCTGCTGCACCTCCTATTCTTGACTCTTCTGTGCACGCGGGGGGCTGGTTCTCAAACAACCATTGATCGCATTGTGGCGGTTGTCGACAAGGAGATCATCACAGAATCCGATCTTCAGGAACGGATCAGCTACTATGCGATGCAGAACCGCATTGATCCGAAAACTCCCGAGTTGCGAAAAGTCATGCTCGACGGCATGATCGCCGACAAGCTGATTCTCGCTCAGGCGATCCTCGACAGCGTCAGTGTCACCGAAGATGAAGTCATCCGGGCGCTCGATCAACAATTCCAGAACTTTGTGCGCCAGGCGGGATCCGAACAACGTCTCGAGCAGATTTATGGAAAACCCGTTTCGCGGATGAAGCGGGAATTCAAACCGGAGATGAGGAAGCAGCTGCTGATCCAGCGCGTTCGACAGCAGCGTGAAGCAAACCTGCAGGTCGCGCGCCGCGAAGTTGAAGAGTTTTACGAATCCTACAAAGACAGTCTTCCAAAGGTCCCGGAGGAAGTCGATCTGAGCCACATCTTCATTGTTCCAAAGGCCGATTCGGCACTCGAGGAGCAAAGCCGGAAGAAGTTGAATGCCATCCGGGACAGCATCATCGCCGGCGGGGATTTTGCCGACTTTGCCCGGCGGTACTCGCAGGACGGTAGCGGGGCCGGCGGCGGCGACCTCGGTTGGGCTAAGCGCGGGGTCGTGTTTGTTCCCGAATTTGAACAGGCGGTGTTCGCGTTGAAGGAGAAGGAAATATCCCCCGTCGTGAAGACGGAATTTGGTTTTCACCTTGTCCAGCTTCTGGAGCGGCGGGGTGAGTCGGTCCATGCACGTCATATCTTGCTCCGCACGGAGCGCGGCGCGGCAAGTGATTCAGCAGCAGTCACCCTGCTTCGGGGGTTGCGGGACCGGGTGCTTAAGAAGGAATCGTTCGCTGAGCTTGCGCGCAAGTACTCCGAGGACGATGATACAAAATCCATCGGCGGTGAACTTGGATTGATCGCCGTCGAACAGCTGGAACCCGATTTTGCCACCGTGGTGAAGGACCTCAAGCCGAACGAGGTCAGCGAGCCGCATCGCGTTGCGATGAAAGCCTCGTACGGGTACCAAATCGTTCTCCTCAAGAAGCGCGTTGCTGGACACAATGTAAGCTTGACAGATGACTACAAGCGCGTCGAGCAAATGGCGCTCTATATGAAACGGAACCGCCAGAATGCCGAGTGGATCGAGGAGCTCAAGAAGAATATCAATTGGGAACAGCGGCTTTGACAGCGTGAAGCTGTGTAGTGGATCTCCAGAGCCCTCAGTCTATCCGTTCATATCATGAGCGATGACCTACATGAACGACGTCGAAGCAGTCTCCAGACTCTCCAAAGCCTACTCTGATATCCGCCGGGAAATCGCCAAGGTGATCGTCGGTCAGGAGCACGTCGTGGAACATCTTCTGATCGCGTTACTCTCTCGCGGGCATTGCCTCCTGGTTGGTGTTCCCGGTCTGGCTAAAACACTCCTAATCAAAACCCTTGCTGAAGCGCTGGACCTCAAATTCAGCCGTATCCAGTTTACGCCGGATCTGATGCCAAGTGATATCACGGGTACCGAGATCATTGAGGAAAACGTCGCAACGGGGCAGAAGACCTTCAAGTTTGTGAACGGCCCCGTGTTCGCCAATATCATTCTGGCTGACGAGATCAACCGAACGCCCCCCAAGACGCAGGCGGCACTGCTCGAGGCGATGCAGGAGCACCACGTAACGGCTGCGGGGCAGACATATTCCTTACAGGAGCCGTTCTTTGTTCTGGCGACGCAAAATCCGATCGAGCAGGAGGGCACGTACCCCCTCCCGGAGGCACAGCTTGACCGGTTCATGTTCAACCTCTGGCTCGACTATCCTTCTTTCCAGGAAGAAGTAGCCGTCGTCAAAGCAACGACCAGCCCGTACAAGGCGGATCTCAAGCAGATTCTTAGCGCAAAAGAAATTATAGAATTTCAGGACCTCATCCGAAGAGTGCCCGTCGCGGACAATGTTATCGAGTATGCCGTCGCGCTGGTCGATCGGACGCGGCCGACAGTTTCGGCTGCACCCGATTTCATTAAAAATTGGATCCGGTGGGGTGCCGGACCCCGCGCCTCTCAGTATCTGATCCTCGGCGCCAAAACCCGAGCGGTCCTCTCCGGCCGCCATACCCCCGACCTCGAAGACGTCAAAGCCCTTGCCCCGCCGGTGTTGCGTCACCGCATTGTGACGAGCTTCAACGCTGAGGCGGAAGGAGTCTCGGCAATTCAAATCATCGAGCGGCTCGTTCACGAGTCAGGCTCATAGCCGGCGTTTTGGGGAGGGACGATGGGACACATGAAGAATGGGCTGCGGTTCTCATCCCGCCGCCAGTGCGGCCGGGTTCCGATGTCTCGCCTCTTCGTGCAGTTCTTCATCGCGGCCACTCTTCTCACCAGCAGCTCCTCGATTGCTCAGCAGCAGCGGTTCTGGATTGTATTCCGTGATCGCGGCGAGCAAGTCGACCACTCTCTTCTAAATCCCCGCTCCCTGGGAATTTCCGACCGGGCGTTATGGAGAAGAAGTAAAATCCTGCCCGCACAGAAGTTCGTCGACGATCTTGACCTCCCGGTCAATCCGTTGTATGTCAATCAGCTGCACAGTGCCGGCGTCACGATACGATCAACCTCGCGCTGGTTCAATGCGGTTTCTGCCGAGCTCACGAAGGAGCAGCGCGTTGCTCTTGCGAAATTCCCGTTCGTCGTCTCTGTTGAACCTGTGAGAGTGTTCTTTCGGCATCAGCCGGAACCGGTATCGCTACCGGCCCCCCAGCCACTCTTCAAGATGGAGCGATCATCGGCGATCGACTATGGACCCTCCCTGACGCAGCTCGGCAACATTAACGTGGTGGACGTCCATACTCGGGGGATCACGGGAGATGGTGTGATCATCGGGATGCTGGACGATGGATTCAATCAGCATACGGTGCATCCGGCGCTGAAGAATATCAAGATCCTCGCAGAATATGATTTCGTTCAGCGTGACAGCAACACGAGCCGGTCGCCCGGTGAGTATAGCACGCAGGGGAATCACGGCGCCGGCACGCTCTCAGTGATCGGTGGATTCGAAAACGGGAAACTCATCGGGGCGGCATTCGGAGCATCATTCATTCTGGGAAAAACCGAAATAGACGGCGTTGAGATCCAGCTTGAGGAGGATCTCTTTGTTGAGGGTCTTGAGTGGATGGAGCGGCTGGGGGCCGATGTGGTCTCGGCATCGCTTGGGTACAATGACTGGTATACCTATCCTGATTTTGACGGAAGGACGGCCACAACGACAAAAGCAGCTCGTATCGCGGCCCGCAAAGGCGTTCTGCTCGTTGCAGCCATGGGGAACGAGGGGAACTACCGGGACGCCAAGACCGGCAGCACGGGAACCATGATTGCTCCCGCCGATGCAGACAGCATCGTTTCGGTTGGCGCGGTGAACAGCAGTCGGCGGCTAGCGGGGTTCAGCTCGACGGGTCCTACTGCCGACGGACGCGTCAAGCCGGAAGTGGTGGCGCAGGGGGTCTCAGTCTATTCGATGTACGGCGAAACCGGGTACACGTTTGGAAACGGCACATCGTTCGCCACGCCCTTGACAGCTGGTGTTGCGGCCCTCATCCTCTCCGCGCATCCTACCCTCACGCCTATGCAGGTGCGCGACCGGCTCATGCTTACAGCCCGGGCGCTCTACGACACGTCGCTAGGTATGGTCTCCCATCCCAACAACTTCTATGGCTGGGGCATGGTCGATGCAGTGAAATCAGTCGATGTTCCCGTGGTGAGAATCTCCGATGAGATTCCGCTGCCCGGACAGTTCGTGCTGCGGCAAAACTATCCCAATCCGTTCAACGGCTCGACGACAATTATCGTCGATGCCTCAGAAGAAACTACGATTGAACTGACCATTTACAATTCTCTTGGCCAACGGGTGCGAAGGCTCTACCTCGGCAAAGCCCAGGTTGGAACGAACTATTTCCAGTGGGTAAATGCTCTAGATGATGCAGGCATGCCTGTCGCGGCGGGAGTTTACTTCTGCCGGTTGAGTGCCGCGGGATCAAGTTCCGCACAAAAAATTCTCTACATCAAATAGCACGCCTATCCGACGCCGACGACTGACGAGATGCCAGATTTTCACCTAACGACCTCTCTGAACAGCCTGCTGATTTTTCTCGCAGCGGCTGCTGCTGTCGCGCTGACATTCTTCGCCTACCGGTATACGCTTCCACCCGTTTCGCGGCCTCTCCAATTCACACTTGTTCTGTTGCGTGCAGTGGGATTGTTCCTTCTCTTCCTGGTTCTCGGTGAGCCGCTTCTCTCACTTGCTTTTCACCGGACCGAGAAACCAGTGCTCGCTCTGCTGATCGATCAGTCAAAAAGCATGACCATTCGGGATAAGGGCGGCGACAGAAAGGAAACTGTGCTGAACGCCGTAGAATCCCGGGCTCTCCACGATGTCCAATCCAACGTTGATGTGATCTATGGCCTCTTCGATACCAAAGTGCATGTGCTTCAGGCATTCGTGAGAGATTCGGTAACGTTTCCTGGGGAGGGGACCGACATCGGGGGTTCGCTCCGGGAGCTGAAGGTCAAAACTCAGGATCGCAACGTTCAAGGGGTACTGCTGTTGACGGACGGTAACTCGACCGCAGGTTCAAACCCTCTCACTGAAGCAGAAGAGTTCGGGGTGCCTGTTTTGACTGTCGGCGTTGGTGATACGAGCGTACCGCATGACATACTTCTCCAGAGAATCCTGGCAAATACCATCACGTACGTCGGGACCAAGGTGCCGGTCAACGCTACTCTCAAGAGCTCCGGCTTCAACAACGAACGGGTCGAAGTGACGCTCCTTGAGGGAGGAATACTGCGCGATCGGAAGACAATCACGCTCGAGCCGGGCATCAGACAGTATGAGGTTCCGCTCGCGTACGTGCCTGACGCCGACGGGACAAAGAAAATCACCGTCGAGGTGTCCCAGCTGCCAGGTGAGATCAGTACGCAGAACAACCGGTCGTCTCTCTATGTCAAAGTGCTCAAAAGTAAGATGCGAATTGCCCTCTTTGCCGGGGCCCCGAGTGCGGATGTTGCTGTTGTGCGCCGCGCTTTGCAGGAAGATACGAACATCGAGGTCAAGACATTTATCGAGCGGGGAAACGGTCAATTTTACGAAGGCATGCCCGCGGCGCAGGATATTCGTGATGCCGAGTGCCTTGTCCTCATTGGCTATCCGAGTGCGAGCAGCTCGCTGGCGGTCCTGCGGATCCTGGCAGATCAATGCGAGGGCGGCAAAGGTCTATTGTTTGTCCTGAGCCGCACGACGGACTTGCGGAAACTCGAATCCCTGCAGGCCTTTCTGCCGTTTATCGTGCCTCAACGGCCGGGGGAAGAAGCACAGACTTTCTTCACGATCTCTGAAGTGCGGCGGAGCAACCCTATCCTGAGAGCATCACCATCACCCGAAGTCTGGTCCAAGCTTCCGCCGGTGTTCACACTGGACGAGCAACTGCGCGCGAAGCCAGAATCGGAAGTCCTCGCGTTTGGGCGAATCCAATCGATACCAAATGATGATCCTTTGTTCACCAGCCGCCGGGTGAATCGGGCAAAATCGCTGGCGCTGACCTGTTACGGATTATGGCGGTGGAAGAGCTATGCCGACGGGATCCCGGGCGCGGAACGGTTGCTGGAAAATCTTGTGAGCAACAGTGTGCGGTGGCTCGTAACGCGTGAAGATGAAAAGCCGGTTCATGTTCGGCCGGCGAAGGAATCCTTTGCAGGTTCGGAGCCCGTAGAATTCACCGGGCAGGTCTACGATGAGAATTACCAGCCGATCAACGATGCGGAGGTCTCCTTGTCCGTTACGCAACAAGGTCAGACAAGCCAGCTGACGCTTACGTCGCTTGGCAATGGGAGATTCGAAGGGGCGTTTGATCCGTTGCCTGAAGGAGACTACACCTACTCGGCTCGCGCGCTTGCAGGGGGAAAAGAACTGGCGCAAGAGAAGGGTTCTTTTTCTGTCGGAGGACTGAACGCGGAATTTCTCGAGACGAGATTGAACAGACTCCTCCTGGAGCAACTGGCTGCCCGGACCGGAGGGAAGTACTACGAACCACAGGAGCTCAGTCGATTGTCAGCGGATTTGGCACAAATGCCTAATTTCAGGCCTCGCGACGTAATCCTCGCACGGCAATTCGAGCTCTGGAACAAGCGCTGGATGATGGTCGTCTTGGTTGCGCTCTTCTCAATAGAATGGTTTCTCAGAAAACGAAACGGAATGCTCTAATTTCTTATCTTACTTGCTCAAGCCCTATGAAAAAGAAACTATTCCTATTCTGGTGCTCACTCCTCTTTCTTGGTATTTTCCTGGCTGCTGAGGGACGGGCGCAGTCGATCGCCCGCATCGACAGCTTCTATATGCCAAGCCTGGGGAAGACCAAAAAACTATCGATCATCCTCCCGGCCGGATATAATCCGAAGGTCCATTACCCGGTGCTCTATCTGCTCCATGGGTATAGTGGGGACAATCAGGATTGGCTGGCTCGGACCAGGATACGCGAGCATGTCCGAGAGCTCCCCTTGATCGTCATCATGCCGGATGCCGAAAACTCATGGTATGTGAACTCAGCCATGGAGCGCAACGACCGGTTTGAGGATTATCTCGTGAAAGACGTTCCTCACTATGTGAACAAAATGTACTCGATCGATACCACGCGACAGGGCATCGCCGGTCTGTCGATGGGAGGATACGGAGCTGTCATGCTTGCGCTGAAGCACCCAATGCAGTACCGGTTTGCCGGTTCGCTCAGTGGTGCGATCACGTTCCCCCGCGGCCTCAATGATACCACGCGCCCGGCCGAACGCTCATTGTTTCCAAGTCTGAAAAGAGCATTCGGCGAGAAACCGATCAACGGGCGTAACGGGGGCGATATTTTTCAGCTCTATCGCCAGACAGCCAAGGATTCTTTGCCGTACCTTTATCTTGTCATCGGGACCCAGGACGGCTTCAGAAGCTTTCTGCCGGCACACCGCGCGTTCACCGATTTGCTCCGGTCATACGGAGCAGCGTATGAATATCATGAAACTCCAGGCGGACACAGCTGGCAGTACTGGGATCGTGAGATCCAGCCCGTCTTGAAAAGAATGCGTGAGGTACTGAACTTCTAGCGGGATCGCATCATGGCAAAGGGTCGTTTAAACATTCTCCGTTGTCTGGCGACGTTTGTTGTCCTCGCCCTGTGTCTGGCTGTACAAGCACAGGATAAGCCGGCAGATGTAGCGATTGCCTGGAAGGGGCTTCTCGGAGAATACGCACTTGGTGAAGACACCATGTGTGTTCTTGAACGGGGTGGGATGTTTTACATCCTGGACAAGTTCGGAAATCAGTCGGCCCTTCGTGAGGATGACGGGGACAAGTTCAAGGTCGAGCGCGCTTCATTCCCCCTTGCATTAACCTGCGTATTCCAACGCGGGCAAAACGGAACAGCCAGCTCCGCGGTCTTCGGGGACCGAGCATACAAACGGATCAACTTCGGGGGAGAAAATGGAGAGTCATTTCGCATCAAGCCGTTGAAATCTCCATCGCTCCTGCGACAGGAGGCGTTGAGGGCGATCCCGCCAAGAGAAGACGGGCGTTTCGCGAAGCCCGATCTTGTGGATCTGATCCGGCTCGATTCGACCATTCAGCTCGATGTCCGCTATGCGACAACGAATAACTTCATGGGCGAAAAGTTCTATTCCCAGGCGCGGGCGTTTCTGCAAAGGTCGGCAGCGGAAGCCGTTGCCAGGGTTCAGCGCTCTCTTCGGAAACTCGGATACAGTTTATTGATATACGATGCCTATCGTCCCTGGTACGTCACAAAAATGTTCTGGGACGCTACGCCTCAAGCCCAAAAGGAATTCGTTGCTGATCCTGCGAAAGGTTCGAGGCATAACAGGGGATGCGCGATTGACCTGTCTCTTTTCGAACTCGACACAGGCAGGCCCGTGGAGATGGTGAGCGGCTATGATGAGTTCTCCCACCGGGCCTATCCCGCGTATGCCGGCGGCACGTCACTGCAGCGATGGCATCGGGAGTTGCTGCTGCGGGCGATGGAAGCAGAAGGGTTCAAGGTTTTTGAATCGGAGTGGTGGCACTTCGATTACAAAGAGTGGCGGAATTACCCGATTGGAACGGCAACGTTTGAAGAAATCCGATGATTGACGCAACTGCGATTAAAGAGAAGAAAGCCATTGCACTCACCTCGGTGGTGGCCGCTATTTTTCTCACCGGCATGAAGCTGGGAGTGGGACTCTGGACAAACAGCCTGGGAATTCTCTCAGAAGCCGCCCACTCGGGGCTCGACCTCATCGCTGCGCTCATCACCTTCTTTGCTGTGAGTGTTGCCGACAAGCCGGCCGATGAAGATCATCAGTATGGACATGGAAAAATGGAAAACGTCTCTGCGCTCTTTGAGACGGTTCTTCTGCTCGTGACGTGCGGATGGATTATCTGGGAAGCGATCGCCCGCCTGATTTCAAGGTCGGCCCACGTTGAGGCAAATGTCTGGAGTTATGTGGTCGTGGTGACGGCGATCGTCATCGACTACAGCAGGTCGAAGGCGCTCTACCGCGTGGCGAAAAAATATGATAGTCAGGCGCTTGAGGCGGATGCGCTGCATTTCTCCAGCGATATCTGGTCGTCCCTGACGGTCCTTGCCGGACTGGTCTTCGTTTCGTTTGGGTATCAGAGTTTTGACGCGCTCGCCGCCATGGGTGTCGCCATACTGGTTCTGTTTGTCAGTTACCGGCTTGGCCGCAGGACGATTGACGCGCTCATGGATCGGGTTCCCGCCGATGTGGCAAAACGGATTGACAGAGCGATCCGGTCGGTCGAGGGTATATCGGAAGTTCGATCAACCCGGGTAAGGATGTCGGGCGCCAGAGTATTTGTCGACACGATAGTGGGGATTCGCCGAACGCTTCCCTTCGAGCAGGCACATTGGATTATGGACGAGATCGAACGGGCGGTGCATGCAGCGCAGCCGGGTTCCGACGTTACAGTTCATGCTGAGCCCTTGAAGAGCCAGGATGAAACAATCATGGATAGTGTCCGCATGGTTGTTATCGATAAGGGTCTCCGGCCACCGCACAACCTGGAAGTGCATCAGTCCGGAGGGAGATATTTTGTGGATTTTGATGTTGAATACAGCGCGGGAAGCAATTTCGTTGAAGCTCACGCGATGGCGTCCGAGATCGAGGAGCAAATCAAAAAGGAAATCCCGGCCGTCGAGCGAGTAACGATTCACCTGGAAGAGTTCCTTCCTGAAGAAGCTGTGTCCGACCATGCAACAGAGGATGAACCGGAATTGTACCGGTCGATAGAAGCTTTTGTTCGCAGCGATCGGGGGATTCTCGGATGCAAAGATATCACCATCCTCAAGAGTGGCACTCGCTACCATGTTGCGCTCACCTGTCAGATCAAGAGCTCGGCAACACTGGCAGAAGTACATCAGATCATCAGTCAGGTTGAGACACGGCTTTACCAGAATTTTCCACAGGTCCAACGATTTATGATTCACGCGGAACCAATGGAGGGGGGTAACGCGCGGTGAGTGGAAACAGCGGAGAAGAGTCGTTGCTCTCGCGAATTTCGGCCTCACCCCGAACGGAAATAGACAAAGTGATCGTTCTCGAAAGCACCGGCTAGGAAGTTGACCGATTCTTCGTGATGCCCGAAATGCAGCGCCGTTCATTCGCCCTCGAAAACAGACTCTTCGAGCTTGCGAAAGAACAGCTCCTGCAGGATCAGCGCCTTTTGCTTGTCCCGCCAAAAGTACCTATCTTGACGAAGATTGTTTTTCCAACCGAACACTATGTCATCAGATAAAAGACTTCGCATCGTTATCATCGCAGCACTTCTCGTGGGCTGGATTGTGGTGATTTTTCTCCGGTCTGGAACTTCCTGGGGATAAGTACGTGCGTGTGGATGGTTGATTCCCGGCCAGTGGTCTGAACCTTCCGACAACAGTGACTTACGCAAGGAGCTTCCTATGGCACCTTCAGCTGCACCCAAAGCAAGCGGTCGGCTTCTCTCCCTCGATGTATTCCGCGGTGCCACGATAGCCGGCATGATGATGGTGAACAATCCCGGCTCCTGGTCCCACGTTTATCCCCCGTTTCGCCACGCCGCATGGAATGGATGGACGTTCACGGATTTGATCTTTCCATTCTTCCTCTGGATCGTAGGCGTTGCCATGACCTTCTCGTTTTCGAAGCGGGTTGAGCAGGGAGCAGACCGGAACAAGCTTCTCATGCACGCGTTGCAGCGAGCGCTCGCCATTTTTGCCATCGGCCTCTTCCTTAACGGATTTCCCTTCGGCCTGCTCTTCGGGCATCAGTTTAGCTGGGCGGCCATCAGAATTCCGGGCGTGCTTCAGAGAATAGCGGTCTGCTATCTCATTGCCAGCTTCATCGTGCTCTACTCGGGAATTGTCTGGCAGATTCGCTGGACGGTGATATTCCTGGTTGTGTACTGGATCCTCATCAAGGTTGTCCCCGTACCGGAATTTGGCGCCGGCGTTCTGGAGCCGAAGGGAAGTCTTGCCTGGTTTATCGATTCGACCCTCTTGAGCGGTCACACGTGGTCTGGTGCCCCGGCTCCCGGCTTTGATCCGGAAGGGATCTTCAGCACGCTCCCGGCAATCGCAACAACGCTCTTCGGTGTACTCACCGGTCACTTCATCCGATCGGACAGGTCGCGGGAAGACAAGACCGTGTGGATGTTTGTCTTTGGAAATCTCCTGGTGTTCTTTGGACTCCTTATGGACAACTGGCTCCCGATCAACAAGAATCTCTGGACCAGCTCATACAGCGTCTTCATGGCCGGTATGGCGCTCAACATTTTCGCCCTTTGTTACTGGATGATTGATGTCAAAGGATCGACGTGGTGGACCAAGCCGTTTCAGATCTATGGGTTGAACGCAATCAGCATGTTCGCACTGGCCGGATTGATCGGCCGGCTCACCGGCATCATCAAATTCACCGGCGACGATGGGAATGCAATCTCCTTGAAGACATGGTACTATGGCGTGTTCTTTGCGCCGATCGGCGATCCCATGTTCGCATCCTTCCTGCATTCTATCGCTTTCATGCTCGGTCTCTACCTCATTGCCTATGTGATGTATCGGTATAACATTGTCTTGAAGGTGTGAGCG
>Ga0315277_10004179_pt1 | contig 19338 bp, 8 predicted proteins | sample YL17G05_15_MG_FD_203695 | JGI IMG/M metagenome (GOLD analysis project Ga0315277, IMG submission 203695) | Sediment microbial communities from Yellowstone Lake, YNP, Wyoming, USA - YL17G05_15 | ecosystem: Environmental > Aquatic > Freshwater > Lake > Sediment | place: USA: Wyoming | collected... | reverse complement strand
TGTCCATGGCCAATTCATAAGGCGAAAGCGCAGTCAAGCCGACTTCGAGAGGAAAAAAGCCCTCTTTGACTATAGAGCCAGTCTCAGAAAGAAGAAGCTTCTGTCGGATATTTTCTACCTGACTCAGTCTGGACAATATTAATTTTCCTTCCTGGTACCGATGAGAATTGACCCGGATTATTTTAAATTTTTAAAATAATTTGCAAATAAGATAAATCAACCTTGATTTTTACTATAATCCATTGGGAATACAGGAGTCAGAATTAGTGGTAATACAATATCTGATAAAAAATCTTCTGACTTCTGACTTCTTGTTTGAGTTTCCTGGAAACGCTATGTTTACGGTGCAAACCTTCCATTATTCTATCGCGTTATGAATTATTCGGGTTAGACGAAAGCGACACCAGAAGAGTCACCAGAAAATTATCATTCTAAGAATTTTTAAGCAACTAGCAGATTCAATGGGGTGAGGGAAAAAATGCTGGAAGCTTTTCTGCTCTTTCAAGAGAGGAAAAAGACAGGAGGTTGGGTGAAGCCGGGGAAGCGGGCCGGCACCATTTTTGCGATTTCCGGCACCTGGAGTATCCCGGCGGGATTACAGGCAAAAATGGTGCCGGCCCGCCCTCCCTTTGCCTGATAAATAAAAACGCCAATTAACAAAATCAATAAAGCTTGTGACGGTCTCGCTCAGGAAGGCTGGGCTTGACCCTGGTCTTCCCGCCGAATATCTTGCCCTTGAGCAGGAATGAATCAACCAGGTTCAAGGCGAATACCCCAAGGGCGGCATTGATCATATATCCCCCGGCCCGGTAACGTCTTTGGCCGAGATCTGCGTAATAATTGTAAAAAGCCGTACTCTTGGCATTCCCCGCCAGATCATAGTTCTTCTGCCCGCTGCTGCGCAAGAAATGACCGCCGATCAGCAATCCCGCGGTACCTCCAAGAATCATGTAACCCGGAACCATCGTTCTGGTCTCGGCTGTCTGGATAAGCCTCCATCCGGGGAGAAAACTCCCGATAAAAGCGTTTTCCTTGCGCTCTTGAATCTGACGGTAGGTGAGCAAGGCTTGGGTTTCTTTCTGGCGCAGAAGCTGCAATTCGAGCTCCTGCTCCTTCTGCTTGCTCTCGCTCAGACGGACCAGGTTTTCGGCCTTGGCCAGTTCCGGATTCATCTGCAATGCTTTTTCAGCCGAGATTCTGGATAGTTCATACTGCCGGTTGTCATAATAAGAAAGGCTAATCAGGTACTGTATGTCTACATTAGTAGGCTGCTGGTTTAACACCATCTGGTAGTTCTCAACAGCTTTATCAAACATTTGTTTCTTACGGTAGACATCTCCCAGTCCCTGTCTGGCCCGGATGTTGAAATAATCCAGAGCCACGGCATTCCAGTACTCCTGTTCCGCTTCATCCCACAGATTCATATCCCTGTACTTATCTCCCCGGTCGACATACCATTTGGCTTGATAAAGGTTCTCTACAGTCTGTGAGTTCGCCAATGCCAAATATGGCCCGGCCAGAAGGCTGAAAGTCAGGCAATATATCAGATTCATGGCTTTCAAGTATCAACCTCCTTCAAGGCTGGCGGTTATCAGTTGGTTTATTTTACTGAGCAGTTCCTCGTTATATTTCGGATCAGCGGGATCGAGGGTATTATTTGGATCAGCGATTGCCGCCGCCTCGGTATATTGCTCGAGGTTGAAATAGGCCTCGGCGAGAACAGCCTTAAGATCGGCGGCGTTAATCGATTTCTTGTATTCGAAGATAAAATTCGGGTCTATTTTCAAAGCGGCCAGGGCATTATCTCGAACCTTGGGAAAATCTGGCGGTGTAAGGTCACGATAAACCAAGCTCATCCCGGCAAACATATTTGCACTGTCCCTGGCGGTCCGCGGCCCCCGTGTCGCTGCAACGGTGAAGGCCGAAATGGCCTTGGTCAGGGAATCTCCCATGGCCAGGCACCAGCCAAGACCGATATGCGCCTCCGCCCTGTCCCCTTTGGAGTTGAACTCAATGGCTTTGCGAAAGGCAATGGCCGCCAGACTGATATTACCATCCTCGAAAAAAGACCATCCTTTGGAGACTTCGTTAAGGAAATTAGTCACTTCTTCATCGTACTCAGGTGCGGCGGGAGTGCTGCAGGAGAAAAAGATCATCGCCGGTATAGAAAAGTAAAGGAATGTTCTCATTAAGTTCTTTCCTCTGGGGAATTATGGCCTGAAGCTTGTCATCTGCTTTATCAAATCCGGGCCGCAACCTTTCGGCCCGGGATAATTAATTTTACATCAAATTAACTCATGTCAAATCGAGCCTTGTTTTTGTTTATTATCTTATCTTAACAGCACCATTTTTCGCGTAATGTTGATCCCGGCAGCGTTCAGTCTGTAAAAATACACTCCGCTGGGAAGTTCTCTCCCATCATAGCCTCTGCCGTCCCACTGTACGGTATAGGTTCCGGGCAGGTGAGACCTGTCCACCAGAGTCCGGACCAGGCTTCCCCTGAGGTTGTATATCTTTATTGTAACCCTCCCCACAGGATCAGACCCGGCGACTGTGTAGCCGATCACGGTTGAAGGGTTGAATGGATTAGGAATGTTCTGGGTCAGGGAAAATTCTTTGGGTAAAGGTTGCGGTACGCTTCCCCGGCCAGACCGCAAAGCGAAAGTCCCCAGAACTCCGGTCTTGGCGGAGTAGACTCCGGATGCCTGATCATAAGCTGTTTCGAGTGGCTGCCATACGCCCTTTTGAAGAATGCAGACCGCGAGCCGGCTTTCATTCTCCCTGCTCCGGACTTTTATCGATAAGGAGGCCGCCTGATCCAGCTTCCCTTCAAGGATCGTAAATGTATAGCAATCGCCCTCAAGCAGCGCTCCAATATCTTCCACTTCCGCCATTCGCATCAGGTTGACCGAGGAAATCCTGGCTTTCATCTTCTCATCTTTCACCGGCTTATGTTTTTCGACCAGGACAAGCAGATTCCCGTTCGAAGTTTTCTGATCAATGGTCAGCCAGGCTCCTCCATCCGGAGCGGCGGCAATAGTTTTTCCCTCCGCTGCAGCCAGAAGCACGGAGGAATAGGTTTCGATAAATTCTCCGGCGATTCCATAACGGCTTGTCCCGCTGACAGTGAGTAAGAAGGAGGATCGCGAGTAATACTGGGCTCTCCATATTTCGTTCTGTCCAATTCGGCTGACAGTCAAAGGAGTGAGATTGATTGCCAGAGTGGGATTCTCTGCCAGAGGCAGGCTGGACAATATGTAAAGGTTGATGTATCCAGGGAAAACAGGATTTCTGTTGAGCAGGACAAAAAATTGCGGTGGATCTTCACTGTAATATTTTTCCAGGAACAGGAAATTATTTACCTGGCGGCTTTGTCTGGGAAAACCCGTTTTGTTGAAAGCAAATACTTTCCACCAGTAACGCCTGTCTTTAGCCAGGCTCGTGTCCACAACCACCGTGTCCGCGGTAAGATTTTCAAGCTGAAGAACCACTTTCTCGGGAGTAAAAAGACTGTCCTGAGAAAGCACAAAATTGTAGCGGATTGTATCTGCAGGTTTAGCGGGAATACTTTGCTGCCAGCGAAAAAAAATACTGCCATTTGCCCGGACAGTATCCCCATTTGCCGGTTTGAGCAGGTCGAATTCAGAGGGGTAATTGTCTCTTTGCATCGAATAGGGGCGGCTGAAAAGGAGAGTGTTCCTGCGGTCTCCCTCGGCAATATACAGATCAGGAAGATTGTCCCTGTTAATATCGCCGACCGCTACATTATAGGACATAGCCACCAATGCGGGCATCATCCCGCTTGGGGCATTGGTGAAAAAACCGTGCCCGTCGTTGAGAACCAGGCGATTGAGCTGGTTTCTGTTGATATAGATGATGTCAAGATAACCATCCATATTAGCGTCAAAAAATTTGACCGCATAAGTATCATCGCTTTCCGGAGGCAGCCTTCCCTGTTTGTCCTTGGTGAAATTTCCCTTCCCGTCATTGATAAAGAGCTCTTTCTGCTGGGTTTCGCTCTGGGCGATAACCAGATCCAGATCCCCGTCGCCGTCCACATCCCCGAGGTCTCCCCCGCGGGCCTGGGGCGCCGATTCAGTAGTCAATGTCTGTACCCTGAACAACCCATGGCCGTTATTGCGGTACCAGAAGTGATTCTGCACCCGGTTGATAACTACTATGTCAATGTAGCCATCCCCGTTGACATCACCGGCTATTGCCCATACTGTCTGATCCGGAGCGGGATTACCCAGAAACAGATCAGTTACATCGCGGAAGACCCCCAGGCTGTCGTTAAAGAGGAGCTTATTTTGCTCGCCCCCGGGTGCGTTGTTGGCGATAAACAGATCGATAAAGCCATCGCCGTTAAAATCCTCGGCGAGAACACAGGTAGAATTCCAATTTTCCGCCGGCATGTAGGTTACATTGCCTGGACCGAAGATTCTCGAGGTAAAGTCTTCGAAACGCCCGAGTCCGTTATTGATATAAAGGCGGCTTTGTCCGCCTTCATTGGCAAAAATCAGATCCAGATTGTCATCCGCATTCACATCGGCCACAGCCACATGAGTTGTTTTCGAGCTGCCCTGGGGCCCCAGAGTTTCGCTGGTGACATCAATAAAACCGCCTGAAGCCGGGTTGTAAAAATAAATACTGTTCGCCTGACCATAGTTAGCAGTGACAATGTCCAGGTACCCGTCCCCATTGAAGTCCGCCATCGCCGCGGCTCTGGTAGTGTGCACATCCCTGGTGCCCAGAACGGAGGTGGTGTCAGCATAGCTGATAACACCGAGAGAATCCACCTGGAGAATCTCATAATTGAACAAATCCTTATAAGGAGCACGTCGGCGATCCCTCTCCACCCGGTCCAGGGAATCGGCCACCTGGATAAAGTACTCGACACGGCTGCTTTGGGGCTGTGCGGGTATTTTCCCCCAATAGTGTGCTCCGAAATGGCTCAGCGGGGAGTCGAAAAAGGTCAGGCTCTGGGAAATATTGCGCCATTTGATTACCGCTGACCTTATTCCCACCGTGGAAGTGATCCAGGTATCAACGCGTACCGAGAGGTTGGGATTCAAAGAATTGTTGACATCCGTGGTCTGGGTGATACCCATTGTCGGCAGCAGTCCTGTACCTGGGGAAACTATTTCGAAACGATATGGCAGAACATAGGGATTTGATACTATGCTGTCCGGCTTGGAGACTTTATGCCCGGCTGAATCTGCAGCCATGACAAAGTATCTGATCACGGTGTTATAGGGCATCGGGGGAATATCGCCGGTATATCGATCGGTGCTCAGCACTGGAGCCATCGGGATTGTATCGGTGAACTCATTGGCGGTAATTGACCACACCAGCTTGACATTCACAGTAAAGTTATCCACGACACGGGCTTCAATCCGGTAAGGATTTATATTGTCCTGAGTATCGCCGTAATAAGTCACATAATAGATAAAAGGAGGAGTTTTGTCTTTGGATATGTCTCCGGGAGGAGCGATAAATGAGACTACAGCAAAGGTATCCAGTTGAGTGCTGTCCGCAGTGAGGTTGTAAGCCCGGATGGTTTTATCCTCAGCTTCATCGGAATATACTAATCCCCAGGTCTTACCTCTAAAATCGGTCAGTAATTGGGGCTGAAGATAGGTTACGCCTCTGTCCGGCGAGGCATTAATTACTATACTGACATTAGGTACCGGATTTTTCTGGTTATCGAGAACGGTGACCTGGACTAGCGAAGCGCTGCGGCCGTTGGCCAGAACCGGCCCTGTAGCCTCGATAATCCCATGAATCGCCTTTTTCCGCTCGTCGATCAGCCTGAATGTCCCCACATCCTGGTACATGGCATCCCTGGATGCGGTAAGCAGAACACTGTCTATCACCACACCCTGGGTTTCACCCAGTATTTCCAAATAAAGGCGTGTCTGGTTCTGCAGGTAGAGAGCATTCGTGCCATTGTAACGGCGATAGTTAGAGATATCCATGGAGAACTCGCCTTTATCGTTGGTCAGCACCGCATACCACATGGTACTGTCTATGCCGGTATTGCCCTCCCTCCACCATTTCAGCCATGAACGCACGAGAACCTGTTTCATCGGCACATCGGTTTGATCATAGACCCTGCCCAACATTATAAAAGCCGACTGGGGCAATCTCTGGGGGAAGGTGGATACGGAACTCACCGCTGTTTCCAAGCCATCCGATTTTATCCGGTAATAGTACGTGGCGTTTTCATTGAGATAGGTCAACTGTACATAGTGAATCATACTGGGAGCTGGGAGGGTATCATTTTCCACTTTGTCCAGGTTATCCGGGTTCAAGCCGAATTCTACCTGGTTAACAGTGGTGGGGACATTTGTCCTCCAGGAGAGAACAAAAGCTGTACCTGTATGGTTGGATAGCCTGACATCCATTATCCTCAGCGGTTCTCCATCACCCTGGGCCGCGGCGGATAGACAGAAGGCCAGATGAAATCCCGCTGCAAAGAGCAGATACTTGCCGAGAGAAGTTTTAAAAGCGGACATAAATGAATATCCTTGATTTATCCGACAATGTTCAATCATGCGCCGTTTTTCAATAAACGCAAAAGAGCCAGAAGGTCAAAAATATTGACTACTCCGTTCGTATCTATATCCGCGGCCAGAAACAGCCTCCCGTCATCCAGAGAAAGGCTTCCGGAAAGCACTTTAAGCAGGTTAATAAGATCGAAAATATTGATCGCTCCATTATTGTCCAGATCCCCCTTTTTAACCTTGCCGGGATCATAAACGCTTAAGTTAAGCATGCCCAGAAATTGAGGGCTGGTGCCGCTCAAGGTCTTCGAGCTGTCAACTGCGGAGCTCCAGTAATTGGCGAAGTATTCGATAATTACCCGGTCGCCGATATCCGGATAATAAAGTGATCCATCCTGGGCATGAAAATCGGTATAAATTGTGGCCCACATCCCGTCACCTTTGGTCAGTTCGGTACGGCTAAGAGAATAATCATCACCTTGCCTTTTTATTCTTATCCTTATCAGAACCCGGTCGAGCGGATTATTTTCCGTATCCGCCGCCTTACCGTATATGGACATTGGAGTTACATATGCGGCGGATTGTAAAGTCTTGAACGAATACCAGGTCCCATTGTTGTCCCAGACCAGACTGTCGGAACCCACCCGAAACTTGAACTCAGTATCGGGCATAAGATCGGTAATAATGACAAAATGCACATAATCAGCGGCCGCGTATTCATCATAAAACCTGGATACCGAGTCCGAACCTGCCGCACGAAGCTCGACCCAGTTGGATAAGCTTTTCCCATCCGTAACCCAGCAAACAGCAGCACTGGCCACCGTTATATTTGTAGCCTCGAGGTGTTTCATGGCGCTAAGCTTTGCCGCTTGTTCTGCCTGCGCGGCTAGCAGGCTTGAAACGAGGAAAAGCAAGCAGGCAAAGGCCAGGTAGATAGACTTATTAAGCGGCATTATTTCCTCCCTCTATGATCCGGGATAATATAATTCAGGTCTATATCTTAATAGATAATCCCTATCCGTTAAATTGCAATATCTGTACCACACATAAAAATCTAATCTATCTTATTTGTCTCCCGATTTTCGTTTTTTGTTATTAAGTAATCCTTGTGCCATTTTTCTTTGTCTTTTATCCCAGATCGGCCTGATGTTGTCACCGAAGGCATCCAGACTATCAATGCCTTTTCTTTTCAGGATATACCAGGCAATTATTCAAATCCCGGAAAGGCAATTTTTTCCCTGCCTGTTTATCCGGACGAACAAGAAAGGGCGCCTCTGCCGAGGCGCCCTTTCTTCTAATTCAGCGAGTTTCTATTCCTGGTCCGGCCTGGATCATTTCAAAATGACCATCTTGCGCGTGGCTTTGAACTGCGGCGTGACCAGGCGATAGAAATAAACGCCGCTGGGAACTAACTGGCCGTGGCTGTCCATTCCTTCCCACTGGACCTTGTATTCGCCGGGGTCGAGAGTCCGGTTGAGCAGCGTATTTACCAGCTGTCCGCGCAGGTTATAGACATCAAGACGAACTTCCGCCTTTGACGCTCCTTCCGGAATAGCGAAAGCAATGGTGGTCGAGGGATTGAAAGGATTCGGGAAGTTCTGGGCCAGTGAATAAGCTTTGGGCAGATTTGCCGAAACCGGTTTTTTGTTCTGAGCGTTCTCTCCGGCAGCTTTGTCAGCCTCGAGGTCCAGAGCTATATTATGCGGGCTGCCGGGCTGGACTTTCGCCGTATACCGGGAGCGGAAAGCTCCGCCGATTATTGTCAATTCCACATCATCGCCTTCATTCCACGAGAACGGAAGACCGGTGGCTTTTTCTTTAAGGTTGGCCAGATTCAGCGCCCAATAACCGTTTTCATCACTGACTGTGCTTATATAATCCGATTCTGTCCCGGTCTCGGAGCTTTTCAGTCTCATCATAACCAGCATCCCCTTAAGCGAGGCCCCGCTGACATCGACCAATCTCCCGAACAGGGTGTACAGCTTTATCCCGGCACCTATCTCGGCAGTGGTAAACTTGCCCTGAGTCCCTGTATCCAAAGGAAGGCCGGAAGAATTTTCCAGGCGGTAAGTATATTCTGCGGAAGGTTTCAGATCGGTAACCAGAGCATAGCTCATTCCATAAGCAAGCCTGGAAGCTTCAGGCTTGATCACCTTTTCCCCCTTACCTTCAGGCAGGGCCAGCCGCAGCTGCCCTGGATCATTCTGGCCGGTCATCCAGGCAAATACCGCGGCAACGCTGGTGATATTGGATACCATTACTCCGAAACCAGGATTATTTGCAGCCTGCCGGGAGGCGATATCCAGCACTATGGCCTGGCCTGGCCCGGCTGATGATTTAGCGCCGTCAGCAGCCAAAAGCGTTCCGCCGGTTCCATTAGGATCCCAGCTCGTAGCTGAACTAATGTCCAGTATATACCCCTGGCCGACATCAATACCAAAATTCGTCCCGGTATAGCCAGTGCCATAACGGAAATACTGTTTAAACATCTGCAGCGTGGCATCGTAGCTGATTACGTTCCTGATCTTGGGATTCTGCAGGAGCTGCTGAGCATCCCAGGAGTAGAAAAGACTATTATCCTGGGCTGGCCTGGAGACGAAATAATAGCCTGTGGATGGGAAACTGATTACCGGCACTTTCCTGGTATAATATCTTCCATTGAGCTGGATAGTGGTCAGGCTCGAAACCCCGATATAATAAGCTTGACCTATCTGCAGGTTGAAGTCGGTGTCTCCCACATAACCGCCGCTGGCCGCCCTGGTGACTGTTTCCAGTCTGGCTGTCGAGGACAGGTAGCGGGAAAGGGAAGGCCTGCCGCCCTGGATGAGGTTGAGTAATGCCTGGGCTGTGGTGGGTTCTCCCTTGAACAGGTTAAGCGGTACGCCGATAAGGTTCAATCCTGTCTTTAATTCTATGGCATAATTCACGTAAGGAACGAGTTTAACCTTGTTGATTATCATAGTTGTATCGGTTCTTCCGGCCCGCAGGGTATCATATTCCTCGAAACCCTTTTCTGCCCCGTCAAACGTGAACATCATTACATCACCCGAATCATGGGCGAAACTTGTTCCATCTTTTGCTTTCAGGTCCGCCAGGTTAAACACCCAGACACTATCGCTGGAGACTGTGGTATTGATCGGCAGTGAGGTGTCCGCTGGACTGACGTGTTTTACGAGCCGCAAGGTCACTGTCGCGTTTTCCGCTGCGCCGTTTGAGTAATAGGCCTTGCCCATCACTGTAAAGAGGGAACCTGTTGAGCCTGTGGATGTCAGAGTGCGCAGGCGGAAAGCGTCCAGATACGTGTTGTTAGACTGATTGCCAAGGTCGATTTTTTTCGGCCGGTAAGGCCCGTTCGTATTGCGCAGGCTGTCGGCAGCGTAAATTCTGTTTGCTGAGCCGATAAAAAATCTGTACAAAGTATTCGGAGTCAATCCCGTAAGCTGTACCACATGGATCCCGTCGCTGGATGATGTCAGATCGTGGAAAACAGAAACCGAGGAACGGATCAGGGATAACCCGCTGTTGTGTTCCACGAAAGTCGGGTAACTGAAACTAGTACTATGAATATCCAGCGTGTCGCTGGAAGAGGCGACAACCACGCTATCCGCCCCGGTAAAGCTCGTCCGGTAACGAATGACCGCGCTGGTGGCGGTGATATTCACCACCTCAACGTTTTCAAAGCCTGAGGAATCGACCAGCACGGTGAAAGGGTAAGGATCAAAACCGCCATAAATAGCGCTGACAACCATAATCGTATCCGGAATGAAATAGCCCACCGCCACATTGAACAGCGAAGGGGGAACCCCTGAAGGTATAGAAGCCACGATCTTGTCTTTGGCCCAGGAGATTATGTTTGACCGGATATTCTGACGCACTCCGCTGGTATTGGTGGCGTAAAAAATCACTTTACTGGTATCCGGCCCGTCACCGTCATAAAGGCCAAATCCGCTGCCGTAAATAGTAAATTCCTGGCTGACTGAACCGGAGGATGGTTCCACCCGGGTTATATCCGGGGCCGGCGCCACCCGGAACTTGATCACCTGGGCGGTGGATTTAGGATCACTGGTATAACTGTCACTGGCCGTGACGGTAAAGGTATAAGTTACCGTGTCCGTTTCGGTAGGCGTATAAACATTCAAGCCTGTGGTCGAGTTCAATGTCCCTTTGTGGTTGCCGGTAGCCGAATAGGTGAGCTGGTAACCCAGGCTGTCGCCGATCAGCGGGTCCGGATCGTAGACATAGTGACTGAAATTAGTGCTGTCTGTGCGATTATTGTTCAGAGTGAAGGGTGATATAGTCTGCACACTGTCCGGTTGTGCAGTTTTCGGATTGGGACTGAAAACCAGCGCGCTGTCCGAGGGACGACTGGCGATAACTCCGTCCCAGATTGGCGGCCGGTTTGTGTTACGCACTTTGAGGTCGAAAGTATCGGCGACTATGGTTGTGCCGTCGGAGACCATGACCACCAGAGTATCGGTTTTTTCATTGCTGGCAGCCAGATTGAAAGGAATCTGGATTTTTATTCTGAAGCTTGTGGCACTGCCACCGCTGACTGTCGAGGTAGTATCCACAGCCAGGGTATCCACCCTTCCGGCCCGGTGGATAAACTGATTGAAGCCGGCTATTCCTGTTGTCAAGCCACCTTTGGGCACACTCAACAGGGAATCGTTCCAGAGCATACTGAAAGCTAAATTGTCATTTGTGCCGCCCTGGGAGCTGTTCTGATCTTCAGCGTAAAATATGATTACCGCACTGTCTCCTTCAAACACGCTGAAAAGAGTATCCGGCTGGCCGGCAAGGTAATTATAAGTTCTCAGCAACTGGTTATCCAGGGAATCGATCCGCAGAATAGTCCTTCTGGTGAGGCGCGGCGAAGGATTGGCCAGGGAATCATTGACCAGGATAAACAGACTGTCCACCGCCCAGTTGTTGGGCTGTTTGGAATCATCGGTAGCCCTGAAATAAATAACATAAAGGCTGTCTTTCAGCTCTCCCAACCCGCGGCCGACACTTCCCGATTCATCCCCTGGGGTCGTTTCATGCGATGTCGAGCCGTTGGAGATATTGGCGTCAATAAACCATTTGCTGTTACGCTGTTTGTCATCAACCGCCCCGTTTCCCTGGAGGAAATTGGGCACCCAGTGCAGGCGGCCGTTCTGGAAAGTGGCTCCCTGCGGCAAATTATCAACAGAGAAAGTCACGTTCTGGGCGCCATCAAAACCTTCCACCCCATCCCCATCCTGGCTTTTCAGATATCTGCCGGAGTAATCCCCATTGGCACTCGTATTGCCGGTGGTCATCAGGTTATTAGGATCGATAAAACCGGTAAGCAGGATCTCCAGGGTATCTCCCTCGTTAATAGCGATAAAACCGTTCATTCCCGTATAAACCAGATAATTACCCGAATTGCCCAGATCATCGGGATCATAACTGGCAGCCAGCCAGCGGGAGCCCGGAAGATTGGCTACATAGGACTTGCCCTCTGCCCCGAATGCCGCATCAGTGCCCCATTCGGTGCCGCCTAAAGTAAGCCGGCTGCCGCCAGGATTTCCGCGGGCCTTCATGGTGGCAACTTTATTTCCTCCCACGGTGTAGCCTAGGAACCCTTTAGAGTTGGTAGCGTCGATATAAGAAAAATCTCCGCCGTAAAAGATTTTCTTGTTGGTTGAGTAATCGTGGTTAATCAGAGATGCCGCGTTCCCATCGCTCGGAGAGACTATTTCAAAGGTCGTGGGAACCGGGGCGGTATTCTGAGCCTGTAAGGTGCTGATCCAAAGAGCCAGTGAAACTGACAGAAAGAATGGGAAAGAAATACGGTAGCGAGGAAGCATGGCGCTCACTCCTTGAGATAAGTGGTTCAATCCGTTAAACCATAAATATTCTTACGAGGTTAAGTCCGGTATTCACCTTATTTTACTCTGTAGATTTCTGGCAACATATATGCCATCAATAGAGGATTTTATTAAGTGATTATTTTTTAACTAATTACAAAAATTGCCGGTTATCTGATTTTAAAAATTGAATTAATTAATGGAATATTTTTCCGCATTGATTTTGAAATTTTTTGTCACGCGGACGGTATTATTTTCTTGGTATTTTGGCTAATCAATTCAGAGAAGAGGAAGTAAAGGGGGCAGGTGAAAAAAGGTTGGGCCTGGGAAAAAAAAAGCGGCCGGGACAAACGTCCCGGCCGCTTTTTTTCAATCGAGACAGTGCGTCACTTGAGCAGCACCATCTTGCGCGTGGCTACATAATTTCCGGCCTTGATACGATAGAAGTACACGCCGGAAGATACTGTCTCGCCGTTCTCATTCGCACCATTCCACTGGATTATATAATGTCCAGGCGTCTTCATGTCGTTGGCCAGAGTGCGAATAACCTGACCGCGGAGATTGTATACCTTGAGTTCAACGTTTACGCCTTGAGGGTTGCTCTCCGGTATATCATAAGCGATAGTAGTTGATGGGTTGAAGGGGTTCGGGTAATTCTGCGCCAGGCCGAAAGCCTTGGGCAGGGATACCGGCGCCACTTCCTGTTTTTCCTGGGCCAGCTCATAGTCGCCGGATTTGACGACATTCTGCGGGCTTTCGCCGCTGACCTTTGTCCGGTAAGAAGCGGAGTTATTGCCGAACACTACGGTTATCCGCATATCGTTACCGGCGCCCCACCCAAATACCGTCCCTTCACCGGCCACTTTGAGGTTGGCCAGGTTGACATTCCAGTAACCATCCTTATCCGTCAGATCAGCGAGAGCAACGCTTACCTTGTCCTCATTCTTCAACTCGACATAAACTATAGCCCTGGCCAAAGGTTTACCCACGTCATCCACCAGTCGGCCGAAGACCGTGTAAGGCTGGCCTATTCCGACTTTGGCGGACTTGAAGGTGAACGGACGGCCGTTATCGTTATAGGTTATGCCGTTGGAAACGATCTCATAGGCGTACTCGGTTTCAGGTTCAAGGCCGAGCAGCTGGACCATCCGCACTCCGCCTTCGAGCATATTATTCTCGAACTTGGCCACCATATTGAGGCCATTGGCGACCTTGCCATAGCGGATTTCGGCTGGGATGTTCCCTTCGGTGATCCAGGAAACTGCGGCCGCGCTGCTGGTCACATTGCTCAACCGGACATTGCGTACCGCACCGCTGCCCGCAACAGGATTCTCTTTGCTCAAATCGAGCACCATCGAAGGAGTAGTAATCCCGCTGGCCTTGGCGAAGAAAGCGTCCGCATTAGCCAGGAGCGTAGCGGTCGGGGTATTGATATCCCACTGACTCGAGGCCGTGATATGGAGGATATAACCTTCGCTGACATCGATATGGAAGTCGGTGTTCACAAAGGCACCGGTATTCGGATCAATAATCGCATTCTCATACATCTGAGTGTCTTCATCGTACCGGAATACCTCGCTGGCATTGGCTATATTGGACAGCATCGACCTGGCGCTCCAGGCATAGAAAAGCGAGGATATCTGCGCCGGACGGCTGATCCAGTACAAGCCTGCACCATCGAAAATTTGGACCGGCAGAGTATCGCCGAAAACGCTGCCGCTGAGGGTTACGTACTCCATCTGATCGGCGCCGACAAAATACGCCTTATAGAGTTCCAGATTGAAGACCGCGTCTCCGAGATATCCACCGCCCGCGGTTATGGCTTTGATCCTTGTCTGCTGCGTACCGGTGGCTGAGTTGTATCTGGTGATAGTCGGCGTGCCGCCCTTCATTCTGGTAAGCAGTTCATCCGATGTCTGAGGTTCGGTAGCGAAGAGACTCACCGGTATACCGATAAGGTTCAACCCGGGTTTCAAGCGCATATCGTAATTCACCGAGGCTGAGAGCCTGGTCCCGTTATCGCCGCTGTTTACGCTCTGCGGGGTAGCGGAACCTACCGTGGTAATAAACTGCGCGTATCCCACATCCTTATCGGCAGTGACAGTAACCAGCAGGAAGTCCCCTGTTTCGTAAGGGAATTTGCGATCGACAACGCCTGAAGTATCAGTTATCGCATCGCCGAGGTTGACCACCCAGGAACTGTCGTTACCTACGATAGCGGTCAGAGCCATGGATGTATCGCCCACATTGGCATGGGAGATGATCTTGACCGTAACCAGAGCGTTAACCGCCGCCCCGTTGGTGGTAAAGACTTTTCCAGTGATCGTATGGGTCGATCCGTTCACATTCTGTTCCGGCAGGGTTTTGAACCTGAAGCCGGAGATGTTCCCGTTGTTCGCATCAACATTTTTCCGGTCTATCTTCTTCGGGAAATAAGGCCCGTTGATATTATGAGCCGAATCGCCGAAAAAGATCTTGTTCTGCATGCCCAGTATATATTGGTACGTTGTCTGCGCCGTCAGATTGGTCAACTGGACATAATGGATCTGGTCGGCGCCCGAGGTGGTACCTTTGAATACCTGGACCGCAGCCCTGTTGGTGGTCATAGTCCACGGGGACACGGGTAATTTTTGGACAAATGTAGGCCAGTAGAATCCGGTCGATCCTTCGGTAAAAGTAGAGGTACTGAAAATTTGCAATGTATCCTGTATGCTAGCCACAATTACGCTGTCCCCACCGGTGAAAGCTGTCTTCCACTTGATTACTGCTGAAGTGGAAGTAAGGTTAACTATTTCAATTTCTTTCACCGCAGTCGAATCAGCGGCTCCGATCACATACGGATAATAAGCCGGATTGCTGAACACACCGGAATAGACTTCGATCGTATCCGGAATGTACACGCCATTGGCTACATCAATAAGGGATTCCGATACATTCTTCGGTATGGTGATATTGATCCTGTCCCTGCTCCAGGAGTTGATTGTCGCCTGGATGTTCTGCGGCGTACCGATAGAGTTGCGGGAGCGGAATACCACCCTGCTTGTCGAGGTTGAAGCAGTATCGCTGTTGAACAGGCCGAATCCGCTACCGAATATGGTGATATCCAGTCCCGGGTAGCCTGAATGAGGATATACTTCAGCGACAGCCGGTGTAGGCGCCACCCGCAGGAACAAAGCCCTGCTGGACGCTTTACGGTCCGCCACTGGCAGGTTGTTGTCCGTAGTTGTAATGGTGAACGCATAGCTGACCGTATCCGCCGTTTCCAGACTTAGCACCATCAACCCGCTGGTCCCGTTCCAGATTGGTTCTATGGATCCGCTCTGGGTGAAAGTGACCGCTGTGCCGAGTTGATCGCCGATTAAGAAATCAGGATCATAGACATACTTGCCGAAATAGACCGAATCGGTCTTGCCGCTCGAGACAGCGATATTCTGCAGAGCGCCTACACTGTCCGGATATACGGTTTCCGGCGCATAGGAGAAAACCAGAGAGCTGTCAGCAGGCTTGGAGGAAGTATCCGCATCCCAGATCGGGTAACGGTTGACATTGGCGATCCGGAAGAGCATAGTATCCAGGCGATAGTTGCTGGATTGGTCGGTTACCCGGATAATCAGGCTGTCCGCTCTTTCAGGAGTGGCAGAGGCGATATTATAAGCCAGTTGCAGACTGATCCTCAGACCTCTCGGTGCTCCACCGACAAAAACCGTATCGACCCTCATGGCTGCGCTGTCCAGCTTTGCGTTCATCGCCGTGCTGAAAGATTTGGTCCCATTCAGTGTGAACTGGGAAGGAGCGAAATCATTCCACTTTTCCACTGCGAAAGTGAGCCGCTGGTTAGCTCCGCCGCCGCGAATGCTGTCCTGGTCTGTGGCGTAGAAAGTGATTACCAGGCTGTCGCCCTCGCTGTAACGAAGCAGGGAGTCCGCGGTTGACGATATAAAGTGCACGCTGTTCTTCAGGTAACTGACAGCCTGTCCCTGCCGGTTAATAACCTGCCGGGAGGTAAAAACAGGCGGCGGATTGGCAATCGAGTCGCTAACCAGAATGAAGAGGGAATCGACTCCGGTTTTCGGCGGTATGCCGTCATCCGTGGCCGAGAAATACACCACATAAAGGGAGTCTCTCAGCTCGCCTTTTCCCTGTCCGACCCAGGCATGAGGGGCGACGCCACCAGTGTAGCGAACTGTATCATGCGCGGTATTGTTGGTGACTTCAGCAACAGTGCTTCCGTTCGATATATTAGCATCGATAAAGAATATGCCGTTTCTCACGCTGTTATCGAATGTTCCGTCGCCCTGGATGAAATTCGGCACCCAGGAGAAAATACTGCCGTTGAAAGTAGCGCCGGCAGGCAGGGTCGAGGGTATAACATCGAACCTGACCCCATTGGCGTCATCATTAGCCGGGTGGCCGATATCAAAAACATAACTCTCGCTCTTAAGCATGGCCCCGCTATAATCTTCAGTATTTGGATATACCAGCGTGTTATTCGGGTCGATGTAACCGGTCAGCCTTATAGTAAGGGTGTCTTCCTCATTGACAGCTATAAAGCCGTTCATCCCGCTATAATTCAGAGAAGTGAGTGCACCATCTCCTAAATCCTGAGGATCGAAAGAGCCTACTGGATGCCCGCCCGGCAGGTTGTTAATTATAGAACCGATCAGGCCATCCCGGTCTTCAGTGCTGCCCAGTGTCAGGCGGCTTTTAGAGTGGTTGCCCCGGGCAACTAATTCGGACATGGCAGTAAGGCCGTAAGGCCCAGCAGATTCTTTCCATCCCTGGAATCCAGAAAGCACACCAGATGTTTTAGGGAGGGAAAAATCGCCGCCATAGAAGATTCTATTGTTCTGGCTAGTTCCGGTACCATAATCATGGTTAATCTGCAGCGGCAGAATGCCGTTCGAGGGGCTCAAAATATCGAAAGTCGTCGGTACAGGTGCGGTATTCTGTGCAAAAGTCGGTAGATACGATATTGCAATCAGAAAAAGGAGTAAGGTGATGGATTTATTCACCTTATGCAGATATTTCATTTTTCTCTCCTTGAGAAAAGTTCAATTAAAAATAGTTCCCCTCCTGGAAACTAACGCATCCATTACCGTGAATCGTAATAAATGGTCATCCCTCCTCCTTTTTATAGGGGTTATTTTCTACTTTTTCCCGTAATTATTGATTTTTTTACTTCTGGCCAAGTGGTGAGTGTACATATATACATATTTCTTTAATCGGCTTTAAAGCCCTAAACTTTAAAAAAAAATTAGGAAAAAGGCCGATTTTTCTCGTTCCTGCCGATTTATTTTTAGTGCGCAGGTTGATTTTTGGTGTTTATCCAAAAATAGGAATTTTTTACCATCCTCCGCCTTACCATCAGACCTTTCCATTTATGGTATCCGGCGAATTAAGGATTTTATTGCCCTTTGCTTTTGAATACTATTCTGAAAGTTCACAATGCACACTTACCCCTTCCCCGCAGGCACAGTTCTCCCGCAGGTATATTACAGCACCTGGCCTTATACGTAAAATCGGCAAAGTGAAATCAAACTTTAATTTTAGATGATACTCCAGCCTTTTTCGCTTTACCGGCAAACCACAACTGCTAATCACAAGCATTAAAAGAATCGAATCAGGAAATCCGGACTAGAAAAGGGTACGACAATCAATCGATAATCTCAGAGCTGGTAAAGACAGGAAGTGTGCCGAAAGTTCAGCAAAATTTTAAGCTGGTAACTAATTGAAATTTCAGGAGTTAAAAAAGCAAAACTGAAAGTAGAGAAATGAACGGCATCCTGACTCGGCCGGTTCACTAAATAATCTCCTGCCGGCTTTTGTCCATAGAAACTGCTTAATATTGTTAATGCCAGGCCTGTTTATTGGACCAAAAGGAAAAATATGGTAATGATCTGCCAGGTACCTACTAGAAAAAAGATACAAGCAATCCAGAAATCGACAAATTGTTCCGGCGAGATCGACCATTCGAATTCTTTTTCCTCAGGTTGCAGGAATTCGGAAAGAGGGGACACTTCTCCCCCGTATCCTTCTTCTTTCTCAGTCAAATCGGGCATTAATTGCTGTAAAGGTTCTGCGGCCAAGATTTATTCTCCATCGATAATATTTTTTAGGCTATTTGCCTTCATTTTAAATATATAACTAGGATTTTCAGGGAACAAGGCGACAGGGCCTGAAAACACCCCTGATAAAGCCAAGATTCAACTCCTGCCCCTGGTCAGCGCGAGGCGGAAAAAATAAATCAGGACTTGCTATTAGAAACCACGTAAGTCCTGACAGAGCGCCGCTGATTTTCTCTTACCCTTTCGCTGGAAACATTCTGGCGAGGGTGCTGCTGTCTGATCTCGAGGCGGATAAACTGCAATACCTGCAGACAGAACACTCCTAAAAGAAGGGATAGGAGAGCCAGCATCAGAAATTTCTCACGGTGATAATACGGGATCGGGGTGATGAAGTTCCAGACTACCAGAAAAAGACTAAAGCCAAAGCACAAGAGAGAGATAAACACCAGAGCAAATTGGGTTGCGCCCTCATACGGGAAGTAACGTCTTACAAGGCGCAAAATCCCCTTTAAGCTGACAAAAATAAGATAAAAAATAGAAGGCACGCAGCCAATCAAGGCCACGGCAAGGAGTTTGGTTTCCATGAGAAATCCCTTTCTCTTGAGAAATCATCCTTGATCAATGGAACAAAATTATCTGATCCGACGGCCGACATAGTCCTTGATTTTCCAGGAGGGGAGAATTATCAGCCAGGACCTGTCAGACCGGCCGGGCGGGCGTAATAAGCCTTCCGGCTTCTAGCCCTTAGTAAGTCTGTTCATTTTATCGGAAAATTAGCGGGATGGCTTTAATTTTTTCTGCCGCGGGTTGGATCCGGTAAGGCTCTTTCCTTCAGGTAAGCCGGGGCATTGGCATCACCGAAACGGGAAAGGAAATGGCGATAATATTGACGAGCCAGTTCTTTTCTGCCCTGTTCCCATAGAGCATTCGCCGCAC
>Ga0315277_10004175_pt1 | contig 19360 bp, 13 predicted proteins | sample YL17G05_15_MG_FD_203695 | JGI IMG/M metagenome (GOLD analysis project Ga0315277, IMG submission 203695) | Sediment microbial communities from Yellowstone Lake, YNP, Wyoming, USA - YL17G05_15 | ecosystem: Environmental > Aquatic > Freshwater > Lake > Sediment | place: USA: Wyoming | collected... | reverse complement strand
AAGCCCTCCATAACATCGTGAAACACGCACACGCGACCGAGGTGCGCTTGTCGCTCGAAGTTCGACCGGACGGCTTCGTGCTCGTCCTGACCGACAATGGATGCGGATTCAAGTGGGATCCGTTGCAGCCGCCGCCGGCCTCTGCTGAGGACGGCACCCGGCCGGCCAGCGGCAACGGCCTTTTCAACATGCAGAAGCGCATGGAGGAAATCGGCGGTTGTTGCGGCTGGGACACGGCGCCGGGCCAGGGGACCAAGGCCAAGCTGGTCGTAATGTTGAAAAGCTGAAGCGGAGATTTGAATCAACCCGCAATGCAAAGCGCGAAGCCCGTCATCAAAACACACGACAATCCCTCCACGGCACGATGAAGTATAAAACCGACACGGTGATTTCGGTTTCCATAGTTGAGGACGACGCGCCGGCTCGCGAAATCTTGGCGGAATGGATTCGGCGCGCCGAGGGTTTCGCATGCTTGAGCGATCATGGCACGGCGGAAAGCGCGCTGTCGGAACTCCCGGCCCGGAAACCGGATGTGGTGCTGGCGGACATCAACCTGCCAGGCCTGAGCGGCATCGAGTGCGTGCGCCGCCTCAAGCCGCAACTGCCCGACACGCAGTTCGTGATGCTGACGGTCTATGAGGACGCGGACCACATCTTCGACGCGTTGGCGGCGGGCGCCACCGGCTATTTGCTCAAGCAGACGCCCCGGCAGGAGTTGGTGACTGCGCTCCGGGACGTCCATGCCGGCGGTTCGCCCATGACGAGCAACATCGCTCGCAAAGTGGTGCAGTCCTTCCGGCAATCCCACGCCGCTCCGGCGGGCAGCGAGGAGCTTTCCCGGCGCGAACATGAGGTGCTGGATTTGCTCGCGCAGGGATTCCTATACAAGGAAATTGCCGATGCGCTCAAGATCAGCATACCCACGGTCAACACTTACATCCGGCGCATTTACGAGAAGCTTCACGTGCGCTCCCGCGCGCAAGCGGTGGCCAAATACGCCCACATCCCGTCGCGATCCGCAGCCTCCCCGGCACAACCGGTCCGCTGAGATGGCCTGGGCCCACAGTTCGGCCCCCTTGCAGTCTTGGCTTCCGTGTCGTGAATTTTGGTGACATGACGCCTTTTCGAGGGCTGATAGGCTGATTGCCACAACCTCAGCGTCATGAACACGCAGCTTGGCCGTCAGCGGATGAGAATCGCGGCTCCGTCTTGGAAGCCGCAGGATGCCGTGCCATGTCCGGCGGCGCGGAAGGTTGCGTAGTAAACCCCTCACCAAAACCAGCATCATGAAACACCAACGGAAACTGCAGCAGTGGCCTCAGGCCTTCGCCTGGATCGCAATGCTCGTCGGCTCGACCAGCATCCTCCTGGCACAAAACACGAATCCCACGAACACGTTTGACAATGCAGCCAGCATCACCTCGTTCAAGGTTTGGTGGGGACCGCCCAATCCGACTATCACTTGGGACGACACACTGGATGCCGCCAATGATCCAAGTTCCGGCTCGGTGCGATATGAAGAGGCTTTCACGGGCACGGCTGCTGAGCAGTTCATGACTTTCTTCACCATCGCCAATCGGTGGCAATGGGACGGCGGCTACGTGCTTGATGCCACGACTTACACGAACTACTCCTTTGACATCAAGGTGAACCCAAGCTCCGGGCAGCGGGTAGGCAATAATGACTACGGCAATTTGGAGATTGGCCTGGTGACGGACGGCTGGGGCACCACGGTTCTGCCGACTTACACCATTCCACTGTCTCCAACGAGTTGGACTCATGTGTCCCGGCCCATAACCGGCACGGAGGCCAACATTAACAAAGTCGTGGGTTTCTATTTCAAGATGTGGTCGAATGGCGGCCATACCAACACGTTGACGTTCAACATTGACAACGTGATGCTCTCGAAGCCTGCGGCGCCGGTAGTAATTCCGCCGCCGACGGTCAGCATGGCGAAAGCGACCCCCGGACTGGAGTTGATCACGACGGTCGCGAGCGGCCAATACGGGCGGCAGAGCATCCGCACGTTGAATCAGGGCTATTCCTGGGTTGGCGCAACCGCCCCGGTGTCCTATTCGATTGAGATCAAGGACGCCCCCGGCGCCTCGGCGGGAGGGTTCCAGACTCACATGTTCCTGGTGCCTGCGATTGGCGCGCCCTACGGCTCGGGCGACGCGGCCATTGACTGGAACGCCACAAACCTCTTCTGGCTGAATATTCAGAACGCGGGCGCGAGGCTGATGTACAAAACGAATCTAGGGTCCGGCAATCAGATGCTGTGGAACTACGAGTTGGGGGGACAATATGGTACCAACGGTGCCGGCGCCGGCTCCATTGCTACTCTCGCCGCTCCGTCGCCGATTGGCACCTGGACGCTTACGTTCGAGAACAACACGAACATCACACTCACCTCGCCGGTCGGCGCCACGACAAACGTCTCCATCACCTCGGATGCCGCCGCGCTCTTTGCTGATCCGTTGTTCGCGCATTTCGGGGCGCAGCCAAACGACACGCCCAACATCGGCCTCAGCACCACGATTGGGCGGATTTCGACCACCAACACCGCCGACGCGCTGGACGACAGCTTCCCCGGCCCCGGTCTGGACGCCGGCACCTGGGGTACGGCGGCCGCCGATGCGTCCGGCATCGTGGTCGTTCCTGGCGACAGCAAGTACTGGTTCCGTTGGACGCTGCCAGCCAGTGCGGACTCCTACGTCATCTCGCAGTCGTCGCTCAATGGAAGTTGGAATGACACAGGTCTGACAAACATCCTCCAAGTTGGCACACGCAAGCAGGTATTGGTTCCCACCTCCGCTCTGCCCTCTGCGGCCAGCGGCTACTTCGCCCTGGGCAAACGCAAATTCAAGAAACTACAAGTCTTGATGCCGGGCGAGACTTCCGCCCCGGGCACACCCTCCGGAAAGACCGGCACGCCGGACGCGCAATACGCCTTCACGCCCTTCAATGTGAGAGTGAATGCCGTGGATGACACCTGGCACATCGTGCAGGGTGCGGCCAACGACACGATCCACCTCACGAGCACCGACGCCAGCGCAAATCTGCCCGCCGACGCTGCTCTCGCAAACGGTTCGGTCACGCTCAGCGTCACGTTCAACAGCGTGGGCACTTGGACGGTCACGGCCACCGATGTCACGGACGGCACGAAGACACCCAATACCGGTTCGCCCACCTCGGCGAACTGAGAAGCTAGCCAGAAAGTTTCCTTTGGGGATGAGCGGGGTATGCGCGGGCGCCGGTCGTTTCCGGCGCCCGCGTTTGTTTTATGAAAGCGCAGTATGATCCGTCTTGAACAAGTCCGAAGAGTGTTGGCACGGGCGGCCCGTCTCGCCGGCGCTTCCCTGTGGGCAGTGGTTCCCGTCCACGCCCAATCGCCTTTGCCCATCTACACCGATGCCCTCACCAATTCGTTCGAGGACTGGAGCTGGGCCGCGCACAACCTCGCCAACCCATCGCCTGTCCACAGTGGCACCCGGTCCATCAGCGTCTCGGCCAGCGCTTGGCAGGGCCTTTCCTTTCACCATTCCGATTTCAACTCGGCGCTCTACGCTAGCTTTACATTCTGGGCCCACGGCGGCAGCGCCGGGGGCCAGCGCCTGCAGGTGTACGCCGAATACGGCGGTAACACGGCGCCTGCTTATACGTTGCCGGGCGCACTGACGGCGAACATCTGGCAGCAGTTTACGATTCCGCTCAGCACCCTCGGCGTTGCCAGCAGGCCCAACTTCAACCGCATCACGATCCAGTTGCGCAACGACGGCATGACCGGGACGTTTTACGTGGACGACGTCTCACTCACCGCCGCTCCCGTGCCGGCGCTCGTCAATGTCTCGGTCAACGCCACCCAATCCGTGCAGACCGCGGACGCTCGGCACTTCGGCATCAACTTCACCATGTGGGATGGCTACTTCGATCTGCCCAACGACAGCACGACGATCTCGCTCGTGCGCGAGGCGGGCTTTCTCACGGCGCGCATGCCCGGAGGCTCGCTCTCGGACGAATATCACTGGGCTTCCAACACCACGCTCACCAACACCTGGCAGTGGCAGGCCTCGTTCACCGACATGCTGCGCGTTGCCACCAACGTGGGCGTGCAGACGTTCACCGCGGTCAACTACGGCAGCGGTACGCCGGAAGAAGCCGCCCGCTGGGTGCGCCACGCGAACGTGACGAACCACCTCGCGTTCAAGTATTGGGAGATTGGCAACGAGTGCTACGGCACGTGGGAAACGGACACGAACACTCCGGCCCACGACGCTTACACCTACGCGGTTCGCGCCACAAATTACATCGCCCAGATGAAAGCCGCGGATCCGACCATCAGGATCGGCGTCGTCGCCACGCCCGGCGAAAACAGTTACGCGAACGGATACACCAACCATCCCGCCTACAACCCACGGACCGGCCAGACGAATTACGGCTGGACGCCGGTGTTGCTCGCCACACTGAAGACCCTCGGCGTCACGCCGGACTTCCTGATCCACCACGTTTACCCTCAATGGACGGATCCGAACAATCCCTCCGCGTCGCCGGACAACGACGTCACGCTGCTTCATTCCACCGGCAACTGGGCGCTCGACGCTGCCGACCTGCGGCAGCAGATCACGGATTATTTTGGTCCGGCAGGCACGAACATCGAGCTGGTCGTGACCGAAAACAACAGCGACGCCGGCGCGCAGGGCCGGCAATCCACCAGCCTCGTCAACGGCCTCTACTACGCCGACAGCCTGGGTCAGTTGCTGAAGACGGAGTTCCGTGGCTTCGTCTGGTGGGACCTGCGCAACAGCACCGACACCACGGGATACATCGGCCCGAACGTCTATGGCTGGCGTAACTACGGCGACCTCGGCGTCATCAACGGCCTCAACACGCGCCATCCAACTTTCTACGCCGCCAAGCTCATGCAGTGGTTCGCCCGTCCTGGCGACAAAATCCTCTATGCCACGAGCGATTACGCCTGGCTGGCGGCCTACGCCGCGCGCCGGGCCAATGGCTCGGTCGCGGTGCTCGTGCTCAACAAGAGCGGGATCACCAATCTCAATGCGCAGTTGGCGTTGAATGGATTCGTGCCGAATTCCAATGCCGTGCTGCGCACTTTCGGCATCCTCAACGACGAAGCGGCGCGCACGAACGGCCCCGCGGCGGCAAAGGACATCACAACGAACACCCTCGCCATCGCCGGCGCGAGCTTCGCCTACAACTTCCCGCCATATTCGATGACGCTGTTCACGCTTCCGCCCGCACCGCCGCAACTCGCCGTCGTTTCGCCTGCGGCCGCTGGCACGTTTGTGGTCCAACTCCAGGGCCAGCAGGACGTGCGGTACGTGATTCAAGGCTCCTCGAACCTGACCAGTTGGATTCCCTTCGCGACCAACACGCTTGCTGGCAACTCGCTGAATGTGACCAATCCGTTCTCGCTCGAAGTGCCGCCACAATTCTGGCGCGCGGTGTGGCAGCCGTGACGAGTGCGGCGCTTCAACGAACCCCGACCGCGCGATAGGCAGCCGCAGCGTTACTCGCCGCAGAATCTTGAATCACCGTCGTTCCGCTGATGTTGGTGACAACCTGGATTGCCGGCCAGTTCGTCAGGTCCGCCGAGCGCTGGATTTCGTAGCGCCCGCCGGTTTCGGAGGTGAGCTGAAACGTAAACGTCGTCGGCGGGAGGAACGCGCTCGCTCGCAATGTCGGCGGCCCGTAAAGGATGCCCGCGAAGTCTTCCCGATAGTCTGGCAGCGGCAACGTGAGCGTGCCGTTCGTCGTCGTGCGTTGCGTGGACCCGCGCTTGACGCCGTTCGTCGGCTCGTACCATTCCGCGAAGAATTGTCCGGGCGGCCAGTTCGTGAACGTGAGTGTTTGGCCGTGTCGCAGCGGCAGCGTTGTGTTGGTCGCCTGGCCGGGGAAGGAAGCGTTGGGAGCGACGACGTAGAGCAGCGATTCGCGCGGCCCGCGGAGGCCAACCGCCTCGGGCTTCGGCTGCCAGTTGTTCGGGTAGGCCGAGGGCAGCACCTGTTCGAGCCGCACCCAATCCAGGAACACCCAGTCGCCGCCGGCGTTCGTGATTTCGATGAGATGCCGGCCCGCCGGCAGGTTCACCGGGAGGTCGAGATTGTATTCGTTGTTCACGTTGTAAGTGCCGTCGAGATTCGGCAGGTTCGTGCTGAACAGGGTTGAACCATCCGAGAGCACCCGCAACTGCACGGCATCGGAAACCGAGTTCACGTGCATCACCAACCGGGCGCTGTTCGTGAGCCACGCGCTGAGTTTGAACGGCCGCTTCAAATCCGCATGCCACGCACCGTGGACAAAACTGTTCAGATAGTTCGCCGCGTTGCCCGCCACGTCCGGCGACGTGACCGCAAACGCGCCGACCGGCATTCCACCCCAAACCCCGCTGAGCGGAAGCTGCGCGTTGAACGGCGCGCCGCCCGGCATCGGATCGCCGACCACGACCGGCGGTTCTTCCGTCGGAAAACCAATGGGCGTCCACGTCCCGCTCCCCCAGCCGGTGCGATTCAACACGCCGCCCAGCGCCGTGAACAGAGGATAAACGTTTTCGGAGTGGATGTTCTCCCACCACCATGACATCGCGGTGCCGGTCGAACCGCCGACCGCTGCGCCCCAGATCGCCTGACGGAAGCCGCGCAAGTAGGGATCGCTCGCCCGGTCCCAGCCTGCGAAGTTCACGCCGAATTCGCCGATCATCACTGGCTTGCCGTAGCGCGAGAGAAACGACTGCGACACGGCTGCCAGTCGCGCCGCGGGTTTCGCTTCGCCGTAGGAATGGTAGCTCGCGAAATCAAGCTGCGGCACCTGCCACATTTCCGGACGGTCGCTGCTGCCGGTGAGACTGGTGGTGATCAGATGGCCGAACGCGTCGTTCGTGCGCAGCCACGCGCCCACTGTTCCGTGCCACGCGGCGACGTCGGTGGCGTTGAGGTTGTTGTAGGAGTTGTCAATCTCGTTGAAGAACTCCCACGCCAGCAGGTTGGGGCTGCAGCCGTGGCGGGCGACGAGATAGCGGAGGCGTTTCTGATACAGCGCGCGCGCGGTCGTGTTTGTGAAGAAGGCGTTGGGCGAAATGCACGGACCGCCGTTGGTGACATTGTATGGATTCGTCTTCCACACGTCGTTCCCGCCCCAGTAGTCGGGCACGGTCTGGAACATTCCGTGGTAATCCAGACAGAGCAACAGGAAGATGCCGCGCTGCTCGGCGAGTTGCACCACGTAGTCGAGCTGCCACGCGCGGTCGAGGCGGTAATTCCTGAGGGTGTATTGTTCGGCCTCAATGCCAAACGCCCACGGGCACATCCACAGCCGCGCGAAGTTCTCGCCCGCCGCTTGCATCGCTGGAAACCAATCGTCGTAATCGTAGGTGCCGCGCCCGCCGGGCCAGCAGACGTTGTGGCCGATGAGGCGGAGCGGCTGGCCGTCGCCGGTGCGGAAGTACTGCTGGCCGGGTGCGACCTGCGCGTAGCCGGCGCGCGCGAGGGGATTGGTGTCGAGCACGCTGAAATTCGTCACCACGGTCGGCCCCGCCGCGACACCGTTGGTGACAATCGCCAGCGTGAGCGAGTAATTGCCCGTCTCCTGCGGCGTGAAGCGGATGCGCCAAGACGGGCCACCGGATGCGCCCAGTTGCTCGTAGCCGCCGGAAAGCCAGCGCACGAAATTCTGGAACCAGAATCCCGGCACGACCATCACGCGGCCGGACGGCGCGGTGAACGTCGCGTCGAGGCGGATCAGGTCGGGATCGAAGCGGTTGGTAGTGGCGGGAACGTTGTTCACTTGGAACTCGACCCGCCGCCACAGTTGAGCCGTGTTCAACTGGACGATCTGCGGCGCCTGCGCCAGCAAGGGCGCGCCATCCCAAGCCACCACCACGGCAATAAGCCCCAAGGCGCCAAGCCAGCCGCCAAGAGTAGTTCGCAAATGCAGTTTTCCTTTCATGTTTTCCATTGCCCGCCCGGTAGCGCGAAACACCGCGGCGCGCCAGAGCGGGTCAACGATGTTTCCCTTCACCGGCAAAGCGCAGATTGCTTCCGATCAGTGCGCAACGCTGGTCGACGCAGACCTTCGAGCGCATCCCGTCCTCTGGAGTGTTGAGCACGCAATCAAGCAGTTTGTCCACCGAGCTGGTGGCGACGTGCGTGCGGGTGTCGGACGAGCCGTAGTAAATGAGAACATCACCGTTTGCCCGCGCCACCCAGCCGTTGGCGAACACTACGTTCGACACGTCGCCGACGCGCTCCTCGCCTTCCGGCGCGAGGAAATAACCGCCCGGTGCCTTGAGGAGTTTCCAAGGCTCGTTCAGATCGCACAGAAACAGGTAGAGCACATAGCGCATCCCGGCGGCGGTGTTGCGCACGCCGTGGGCAAGATGCAGCCAGCCTTTCTTGGTCTTGAGCGGCGCCGGGCCGAGGCCGTTCTTGCCCTCCTTGATCGTGTGGTAGAACCGCGGGTCAATGATCGTTTCCTCGGTGATCGCCGCGTTCGTGATGTCATCGCACAAACCCCAGCCGATGCCGTCGCTGGAGCCGGTCGCTGCAAAATCGCTCATCGGCCGCGTGTAAAACGCATGCTTGCCATTCACGAACTCGGGATGCAGCACGCAGTTGCGTTGATGGAGCGCGGGCGTTTTCAAGTCCGGCAGGCGTTTCCAATTCACGAGGTCCTTCGTTCGCGCGATGCCGCAGCGCGCGATGGCGGCGGACAGATCGTTCGGCTTGGCATCATCGTGCCGCTCGGCGCAGAACAGGCCGTAAATCCAACCGTCTTCGTGCCGCACAAGGCGCATGTCGTAGAGGTTTGTTTCCTGCTCGTCCATCTCGGGCATCCGCACCGGGTAATCCCAAAAGCGGAAACCGTCCACGCCGGTCTTGCTCTCGGCGATGGCGAAAAAGGACTTGCGATCCCAGCCCTCGACGCGCGCAGCGAGCACGATGTTGCCACTCCATTCCATCGCGCCGACGTTGAACACGCTGTTGACGCCCAGCCGTGTCATCAAGTGCGGGTTGCTCGCGTGGTTGAAATCGTAGCGCCACTCCAGCAGCGTGTGCTCGGCAGTCACAACCGGGAATTCGTAGCGGTCAAAAATGCCGTTGCCATGCTTTTGCGTGCGGTTGCGGCGCTTGAGCAGGCGCTCGTGCTGCTGCTGCAATTGCTTCAATTTCTGTCGAAAGGCGGTTCGGTTCATGGTGGGCTGCAAGTTCGATTCTCAGGCAATGCGATGGGAATCTTTCGCGGGACCAGCGAATGGGGGCGCAAGTTGCGTTTTCATCTGCGCGAGCATCAGAGTCGTGCTCCTGATCTTGCTTCAGCGGCCCACCTGGACGCAAGTCGCGCGCCCGGGCGCGGGCCCCCCTGCGGCGGGGACAGCCTTGTTCCCAATCCGCGTGGAGGTTTGGCGTCGCAGTCGCTGGTCGCCCGAAACAAAAAGGCCGCCTCACGGCGGCCTTTCATCCTGGACGCAAGCATCCCCTAGCCGCGCCGGCGCCCAGCCAGAATCGCGGCCATCCCCAATCCAAGCAGTGCCAGCGTGCCCGGCTCGGGCACCACGTACACCACGAAGTTGTCCAGGAAGAAGTTGACGGGGATCGCTCCGTCGGAATTGGCGCCCGTGAAGAGTTGGAACCACGTGTCGCCAGGTGCCCAGCCGTAGTAAGAGAAGGGCTGGTCAACATGCCCCGTCATCAATGTCGGGTCGTCTGCGTTATGCCATCCCGATGCCGTGAATAGATTTTCGCGCTGGGTCCAACCTTGGGCGCCGTCGCTGTTGCCCGCGATGTTGAAATTGTACCAAGTCTGCGCGCCGGCCGGAAAACTCGAGCCATCCACCATCACGTCGAATTTCAAGTGCGCCGCGTCACCGAGATTGGCATAGGCCTGCATGGCGAGTTGTTGATTCGGGTCGCCACCGCCCGGCCCCCACGAGAATTCCTTCGTTAGCAGCATCTGCCAAGCACCCGCTGCATGGGTTTGCTTGACCGCACCCGGCAGCCCCGGCCAACCGGTCGGAGCCGCGGCCTGCCACGAGACGTTCTGGAAGCCTTGAGCATCCGCCACGAAGTCGTAGATCAAATCGGCCCGAGCAGTCGTGCTTGCAGCCACACACAATGCGGCGATTGCCGTGATTTGGTAACTTGGTTTCATGGTTTGAGTATTGGTTTGCAGCACGTTGCCTGTATCAGCGATAGCATTTGTAGCGACGATTCGTTCCGCGGTCATGTCATGTAAATTGATGACAAGATCAGGAATCCTCCCGCGGCAGTCGGCGATCTGGAAGCCAGTGACCGCGCTCAATCGCACAGCGACCCGTGTAGTCGTAGCCGCTTGAACGTCTCCAAGCAGGCCCGGGACGCGTGATATGGCCCTTTCCATTCGCTGACCTTCGGCCGCCGCGCATCGGGCCTGCCATCCTCGTTAATGCGCCAAAACCAATCGCCCCGCTCTCGGTCAACGATTTTCCGTTCGATGAAATCCCAAACGCGTCGCGCGGCTTCGAGAAATTTCTTCTCGCGACTGATCTGATAGGCGTTGACGAATCCCACAACCGCCTCGGCCTGCGGCCACCATTCCTTGCCGCCATCCACAAGCTTGCCGGCCTTGCCCTCGTAACAAAGCCCGCCGTCCGCGGCGAGGCCTTCCTTCAACGTAACCCTTGCCATGGCCAAGGCGCGCTTCTTAATTCGCCGAAGCAGCGCCGCGTCGTCCAGCACTTCAGCCGCCTCGCACAACAGCCAGCTTCCCTCGATGTCGTGGCCAAACGTGTAGCTGTCCGAAAGCACCTTCCAAGTCTCGTCGAAGTAGTGATGAAAGTGCTGCGTGCGGGGATCGAGGATGTGTTCCTCGAAAACCCGGATGAGTTCCTGCAGTCGCCCGGCGAGGCGCGGCTCTTTCCAGGCGCGGTAAAGATTCGTGAACGCCTCGAGCACGTGAAGGCTGGTGTTCATGGACTTCTTGGCGTTTAACTCTGCGCCGCCCACACCCGCTTCCACGCCGGCGGCGGACCAATCGCGGTGATAAGCCTCGAAATAACCGCCGTGCTTCGCACCGTGCGCGTGGCGTTCGAGCAGCTCGAACAACTCGCGGGCGCGGTTTAACGCCCGCGGGTGGTTGAACGCCAGGTAATACTCGGCCAGGGCGTAAATGTAGAAAGCCTGTCCGTAAATCTTCTTGGAATCGTCCATCACGCGCCCGGTGTCATCGAGCCGCCAGAAGGCGCCGCCGTGTTGCCCATCCCAAAAGCGATTCATAACCCAGTCCAGAGCGCGCTCGGCCATTTCGTGGAACAGGGATTCCGGTTGCGCGCCGTGGGCGGCGGAGAACGTCCACAGAATGCGCGTGTTTAGGATGAGGCCTTTGGGTTGGGAACGGTCGGGCTTGAGGTCGTTTGACAACCAGCCCATCCAACCGCCCTGCTGGTGGTCCAGCGCCGGCCCACACCAGAACGGCAGGATGTGACCGAACAAGTGCTCACGCACGCGCGCAGCAAGGTCGTTGGCGACTGGACTGTTCATGTCAGGCGGGAGAAACTCGAATGCCGAATGCCAAATGTCGAATGAAACCCGAGGCCCGAAGCTCGAAGTGAAGTTCTTGCCGGCTTCGGTGTTCGGATTTCTTCCGGATTTCGGATTTCGGATTTCGGATTTTCACTCGTATTCAATCTCCACGCGCGCGATTTGCGTTTCCTTCTCGAACACGAGGCTGAGTCCGGAAGTGGCGGCGGGCAAAGCGGCCAGCGTGTAGAGGCCCGGCACGCGGAAGTTGTACATGTCCTTGCCGGCGAAGAAAACTTCGGAACGCGCACCCAGGTTCCCGCCCTTTGCGCCGTCAATGCCGGCGTGGAACTGCAAGCCGGCCTCGCCTTTTTCGTCGAAGGCATACACGCGCACAGCCTGAATGCGACCGGTGATTTGGTACGCGATCCACGCGCCGGGTTCGCCGCGAAGCCGATGGCAATCCTCCTTGAAATTGCGCGCGTCGTTCGAACGCAACTCCACCTTGCCGTCCTTGCGATAAATCAAAAACATGTTCCGCAACTCGTCCACTAGTGTGCGGCAGCGCATCTTGACGGGGCCGAAAACGTCGGAGGGTATGGAGACGCCGGCTTCGTTGGCGGCGAGGAGCCGGTAAGAATACGTCCGGCCGGGCTGGGTGAATTCGTCCACGGCCAGCGGGCGGTATTGCGTTGCGTCGTCGGTCAGTTGCCAGGCGACAGTCTGCCACGGGCCGCGACTCGCCTCCGCGCGTTGCAGTTCGTAGCTCGCTGCGCCGACCGCACCACGCCACGTCACGATGCCGCCGTCCGTCACGCGGAACAAATCCGGCGCGGGCGGAACTTCCAGCGCGGGGGCGGGACGATTTTGGATCTCATACGCTTTCGCCCGCACCAACCGCATGAAGCGCGGTTCGTCATAGGCTGCGCCCGCCGGGCCACCGGGCCAGTGGTAGGCTTTGAAGAAATCGCCGCCCCACGGTTCGTGATGCCAATAGTAGCCGCCGTCCTTGTTGTGGAAGCGCAACGACCAGATCAACGCGCCGCCAATGCCCGGCTCGCGGATGGCCGTGTCCATGATTGCGCGCATCGCTTCGGTGGAGACGAAACCGAATTCGCCGACCATGTAAACCTTGCGGCCCGCGTTGCGTTTCACGCTCTCCCGAATCTGCGCGATCATTTTCTCCGGGTCGCCCTGGTAAAGATGATCCTGCACGATGTCCACGCCGGGATTGTCATTCGCGGTGAAGTAACTCTCCGCGACGAGTTGCTTCGGTGCGAGGCTCTTGATGAACGGGGCCATTTCGGCGACCCATTCCTTGGGCGACTTCAATTCGTTGCCCAGTTCCCAGGCGAGGACGGCTTTGTCTTCGTTGTAGCGGACGCCGGTGCGTGTGTTGACGCGGTTGAGTACGAGCCGGGCGATTTGCCGGTAGTCCTCCTTACACTGTGGATCGAAGAAAAACGCGTCCTTGGCTTTGCCATGCCACGCGGCGATTTCCTCGTTGCCGCCCCACCAACTCGCCTGGTCCACGAGCGGGATGATGAGCCGTACGCTGTGGCGATTCGCGCGCTCCAGCACGCGGTCCAGCACGATCATCGCCTCCTCGTTCAACTTGTCCGGTCCGAGGATGTGCCGCGGAAGGTCGGCCGGGTCGTTGGTCTTGCGAACCGAGAGGACGTAGGTGCGCGCAACGCGGCCACCCATCTGCTGAATCGTCGCCAGCGCGTCGTCAATCTCGTAAGGCGTCGGCCAGCGAAAACTGCTCAACTGCTCGAACCGCATGTCGTCCTCGGTGTAGGTGAGGTTCGGGATGTTGAAGGAGATGAAGCGGAAGAGCTTGCCGCCCTCGAACAACTGGCCGTCGCGCGCGGTGATGAAGTCACGGAAGGCGGCAGAGGCGGAGGCGGTCCACAGGCAAAACATAGCGGTGAGGAAACCCGAAATCCGAAATCCGAAACTCGAAGGAATTCCCAAATCCGAAATTCGAAAGGCCGGCTTGCGCTGCCGCTTGGGCTGCGGCGCGGACGCGCAAATTCGGATTTCGAGTTTCGTGCTTCCTCCGGATTTCGGATTTTGGATTTCGGATTTCATGCCGCCTTCTCCAGTTTGTCATACCAGTTGAACTTGATGAAAAGCGTTGTCACGGCGAGCGTGGCGAGGATTGCGCCCACCCACGGCCAATGTCGGAGGACGAGGAAGATCGGCAGCGCCGTGAGGCACAATTGCCAGACGATGCCGACGAGGACGTTTGCGGAATCGCGGCCCATGTTCTGGTTTGGCTGGAACTTCGGATCGTCCTGCATCACCTTCTCGCAGATCGGCCCCCATGCGCCCCACGGGTTCACGGTCTTGTAGAAGTTCTTGAGGATGGCCTCGTCTTCCGGCTCGCTCCACAGCGTGCCGAGCACACAACCCAGGGCGGAAAAAGCAAGGATGATCGGCATCACGTAAAGCGGATTGACGCCGTGGCCCAGCACCGCCTTCGCGAGGTCCGGCACGAACATCGCGCTGAAGATGCCGGCCATCATGCCCCAGAAATAGCCGTAGCCGTTGAAGCGCCACCAATACCACTTGAGCACGTTAGCCATCACGTAGCCGCCGTACAGCGCGCCCACGATCCACATCATCACGTCGGTGATGCGGGTCGTCAGGAATCCGAACAGAATGCCCACCACGAGCACGCCCAGTGACGCGACGCGACTCAGGAAGACCTCTTTCCGGCCGGATGCGTTCGGGTTGATGAAGCGCTTGTAGATGTCGTTTACGAGGTAGGCCGGCGCGGCGTTGATCGTGGCGGCGAAGTTCGACATGAACGCCGCCATCAGCCCGGCCAGCAGAAATCCGACAACGCCGGCGGGCACATGTTGCGTCAAGACGATGGGCAGCAGTGTCTCGAAGTCCGGTTTGTCCATGCCGCGCAACTCCGGCATGCAGAACGCCAGCGCGAGCACCGTGATGCCGGTGATCATCATATAGCGCGGGAGGTAGAGGACGCAGCAGACCATGCCGTTCATCAGACAGGCCTCGCGCGGGCTGCGGGTGGCGAGGACGCGCTGCATGTCGTAATTCGGCGCGGGGCCGGCGAGGCTGGCGAGCACGCCTTTGAAAAACATCAGGCCGAAGATGATCATGAAGAACTCGTTGCCATCCTGACGCAGCGCGTCGTTGACCTTGTCGAGGATGCCGGTCCAATCAATGCCGAGCTTCCAGCCGAAGAACGGATTCATCCAGCCGGCGGGGATCGTACTTTGAATGACTTCCGGCGAAACCTTGTAGATCGCGATCAGCCCAATCGTGATGGACGTGACTGAAAGGATCGTGAACTGCATGACCTCGGTGATGACGACACTGACCATGCCACCCTTGATGACGTAAAGCGAAGTCAGTCCCAAGATGATCATGGCGTAGATGTTTTCGTCCGTGAACAGGCCCTCGGTCGCACCAGTAAAACGCCACGGTAGCATGACGACGGCGAACTTGCCGATGCCCTTGAACGCGTAGGCCAACATGCCAATGACATTCACCAGCGCGAAAAACACGACGCTAAGGTGGGCGAGGCTCGCGCCGCGGCCACGGCCAAAGCGGGTTTGAATCCATTCTGCGCCGGTGAGGACGTTCGACCGCCGCAGCCAGCCGCTCAAAAACATCATCAGGAAAATCTGGTTGAACACCGGCCAGAGGAACGGGAGCCAGATGCTCTTCAGACCGTAGGCGAACAGGATGTACACCATCCACATCGTGCCGCTGATGTCGAACATGCCGGAGGCGTCCGAAATACCGAGCAAATACCACGGGAGCTTCTTGCCGCCGAGGAAGTAGGAATCGAGGTCTTTTGCCCCACGCCGCGACACCCAGAGGCCGACGGAAATGACGACGAGGAAGTAGCCCAGGATGATGGCGATATCAACGGCGTGAAGTTTCATAAAGCCAATCGGATGCTCGGCAGTTGAGCATAAACAGTTCGGTGTCGGCAAGCCACAGCATTCGCGACGCGAGGGTTGAACGGAGATCGCGGTCGTGCTTGCATCGCTCGAAGCTGCCAACGGTCAATGGCCCATTCGAGCCGCATTCGCGTCGTCAGTTTTCACGACACCGTCCAAGCCGGAAAGGCCGGCGTGCGCATCCAGCCTCGGCCCGCTCGCGGACACTCCAGACGCGCGTGCAACAGCAAAGCCGGATGTGTCGGTAATTTTGACGACGTGAGAATCCAACTCATATCGAGCAAGATTTCAGCAAGAAAAGTATGCTGCAAATCATGAAGAGGCCTCTGTCTCAAGCCGGATGGCCGGCGCTGGTGATGGCTTTGCTCCTGACTGCGGGTTGCTCGAAGCACGCTCCCTCGCCGGCCAATCAAGCACCGGCGCCACCGGACGCCGCCTCGCAACCTCCCACCAGCATGGGGGCGCCGAAGGTGGCCGCACCGGCGCCGGTGGTGGTCGCGGAGAATGCCGACGTAAACGCGACATTGAGTCAACTGGCCTTGGAACTCCGCAAGTATGTGGTCCGCACGCGGAGCGTGCCGAAGAACTTTGAAGAATTCGTCGCGAAATCTGGCATTCAGGTTCCGCCGCCCCCCGGGGGGAAGAAGTACGCCATCGAGGGTCAGGCCGTGGTCTTGGTGAAACGCTGACCCGCCTTCACACCAAATGCGAACAAGAATCCAGAGCCAACCCCCGCGACGCCCCGGCTGGGTAGCGGTTTCCCAGGGGTTCACGCTGATTGAACTGCTGGTGGTCATCGCCATCATCGCCATTTTGGCAGCTCTGCTTCTCCCCGCGCTGGGTGCCGCCAGGAACAAGGCTTGGCGCGTTCAATGCGCCTCGCAGCAGAGACAACTCGGCGTGGGTTTCAACTTGTTCGTCTTGGATCGCGAGGACATGTACCCGCCGGCTGGATACGGCACGCCGGCCAATACCGGTCAACTCGCTTGGGACAGTTGGATTCATCGTTACATCGGCGGTGTCGCCGCCGATACGGAACTCATCACGGGTCTTACACCGACCGCCGTCTGCCCGAAGCTGGAGAAGTGTCCGGCAGATCGAATCCCCACACTGGAAAGCGACCCGCAATGGGGCTGGGTCAAGTGGGGTATGCGCCGAACATATTCCATGAACGCCGTCGGTCCCAACTGGGGGCGGGACTATCAAGTGGAGACGCTGGGCCAGCGGTATCCGCTGCCGGATTTGAGCCAGGGCGGCCGGCATGGGGTGGGCATCTACTGGCAAGATGCCGGAGTCGGCAGCACCGGGCTTCCGGACTGGAATGCTCGCGGTTACAAAACCTCGGTGGTGCGCGTTCCCGGTGACACGATTCTGCTGGTGGAGGAGCCCAACATCCAAAATGTCGTTGGCAACATCTGGCCCTGCATTTCCATCGGGCCGTTCGGATACGGAGACCTTTACCAAACCGATCCCTCGCCAAACGCGAAGAATTTCGGGAACAACCAATACGGCATCCACGCCCGCCGATTCAACTACCTGTTCCACGACAACCACGTCGCGGCGCTCAAGCTCGAGCAGACTGTTGGTCGCGGAACTCTGAGCAACCCCGCGGGCATGTGGACGGTGGCTCAGGGGGATTAGGCCGCGCCGCCGTCGGTGGAAACGCCCCAACGATTCGTCTGACCAAGTCGTATGTAACCTGAGTCGGTCGGTTTGCCGTCGGGTGTGCTTCGGGGCTTCTGTGAGGCAGCCAGACGCTTGCCTTTGCGCCGTTCGCTTCCAATACTCGCACCAGCATGGCGTCCCCGAACACGCTCAACTTCGCCATCATCGGCTGCGGCGGCATCACGCTGCAAAACCATCTGCCCGGCCTCGCACTGTGCCCGGATGTGAAGCTCGTCGCGCTGTGCGACACGGACGCCGCCGCGCTCGAACGGGCGCGCCAGCAGACGGGAGCCGCTGTCACTTCCACGAGCCACGAGAACATCGTCCGCCGCGAGGATGTCCACGCGGTCATCATTGCCACGCCGAATTTCACGCACCGGCAGATTGCGCTGGACGCCATTGCGAACGGCAAACATGTGCTGTGCGAAAAGCCGCTTGCCCTGAACTTCGCGGACGCGAAAGCGATGGCCGACGCGGCTGACCGCGCCGGTGTGCGCCACATGACCGCGTTCACCTACCGCTTCGTGCCGGCGATGCGTTACCTCGCGCATCTGGTGCGGCGCGGTGACCTGGGCCAGCCCTACCACTACCGCTCCTGCCGCTTGCAGGACTGGGGCACGCGCCAGCTTGGCTGGCGGCAGGTCAAAAACTCCGCCGGCACCGGCGAACTCGGCGACATGCTCAGCCACCGCATTGACTTCGCGCACCTCCTGGTTGGGCCCATGCAGCGGCTCGTCGCGGATTTGAAGCAGTGGCATTCCGTGCGCGGCGGTGAACCAAATGAACTCGACGATTGGGTGGCCATCCTTGCCGAGTTTCGAAACGGCGCGACCGGTGTGCTGGAGAGCAGCAAGCTCGCGAGCGGACGCAACGAAAGCTGGCGCAGCCTCGACTCCGTTGAGGTCAACGGCAGTGAACGCTCGTTCGTGTTCATCACTGGCGAGTGGAACAAGCTTCAGGTGGGGAAGGCTGGTGGCGTTGGGTTGGAAACCATTGAAGTGCCGCGCGAGTTTTGGAAATGGCTTGGCGCCCCGCGCAATGTGGAGCAAGGCGATCTGCTGGTCACGTTCCGCTACGATCAGGTGTGGGAGTTTGTGGACGCCATCCGCAACGAGCGCCCCTGTCTGCCGAGCTTTCACGACGGCGCACGCGTGCAGGCGGTGATAGATGCGGCGGTCAAATCGGCTGAGACACGGCAGTGGGTAACGTTTGGCGATGCCCCGGGGTGAACGCAAAAGGCGTGGAGCATTGGGATCAAGAAGTTCGCCGAGCGAGAAGACTTATGAACAAGACAGCAGTGGTCACGGGTGCAGGTAGTGGCATTGGGCGCGCCATCACATTGAAACTCTGTCAGCAAGGTTGGCGCGTGGCCATTGTCGGCCGCCGGGATGAAACCCTTCAGGAAACCGCTCGGCTTGCGGGCGCTTGGGCATCACGGATTACACCTTGCGTGTGTGACGTGGGCGATCCCAGCGCTGTGGCCGAGATGGGCGGGCGCGTTCTTGCCGAGTTTGGCGAAGTCGAGGTGTTGGTGAACTCCGCCGGCACGAACGCGCCCCGGCGCTCACTCGAAGTCCTATCGCTCGAAGACTACCACGCCATGATCGCCACGAACCTGAACGGCGCGTACTACTGCGTGCAGGCGTTCTTGCCGCAGATGCGCGCCCGGCGCAGCGGCACCATCGTCAACATCGTTTCCGACGCTGGCCGGCAGGCGTCAGCAAAGGCCGGCCCCGCCTACGTGGCGAGCAAGTTCGGCCTGGCGGGGCTGACGCAGAGCATCAATGCCGAGGAACGCGCCCACGGCATCCGCGCTTGCGCCATCCTTCCCGGCGATACGGATACCCCGATCCTGAATAAACGACCTCAAGCACCCGACGCGGCGGCGCGCGCCAGGATGTTGCGGCCCGAGGATGTGGCGGACTGCGCTGTGTTCTGCATCAACCTTCCGCCCCACGTCATCGTCGAAGAAATGCTTGTGCGCCCGCGCTGAACCGCCGAGCTTCCAAGCCGTCCCGACCACTGGGCTAGGGTGTTTTGACGCGGTAAAATTTCGTGTTGCCGACGGGAGTGGCCGTGTAGCGGTAGGAGACGCCCGGCGTGTTGGTCGTGAGCGTGGCCGTGAGGTTGGTGGCCCACGGACCTTGCGGCTGGTCGGCTTGCAGGAGCTTGAACAAGGGGGCGCCGCCGGATTGAAGGGTGAAGTTGATCCACACCTGGCTGTTCGTGAGCAGCGGC
>Ga0315277_10004174_pt1 | contig 19361 bp, 14 predicted proteins | sample YL17G05_15_MG_FD_203695 | JGI IMG/M metagenome (GOLD analysis project Ga0315277, IMG submission 203695) | Sediment microbial communities from Yellowstone Lake, YNP, Wyoming, USA - YL17G05_15 | ecosystem: Environmental > Aquatic > Freshwater > Lake > Sediment | place: USA: Wyoming | collected... | reverse complement strand
ATTTGTAACACTCTGTATACGTATAAGGTACAAACTAAGGATAATGTAGGGAACACGGGATCATTTTCAACATCACTATCAGCAACCACGAATGCATGTCTTACCATACCAACCGTACAAACTTTACCTGCAACATATATTACGGCTAATAGCGCAGACTTTAATGGAAAAGTTACAAATTTTGGTGGTGTGGAGAATTGGAAATGTAATGGTATATTTGAATATCGAAAAGTTGGGGATACAACTTGGATCCAACCAGTAAACAATATTTATATTTCATCTGATGGATCAATCTTATACTTTATTTTTAATTTAGCTGATAATACAAATTATGAGTATAGAGCAGGAGCAAGAAATTCAGCGGGGACTGGTTGGGGTAATGCGGTAACCTTTACAACTTTAAAAGGTGATTTATCGATAAATAAAGTTAAAATGGTTCAGACGATCTTGACTAGTGATACACTTGTGAAAAACAAAAATACAATTGCAGCTATTTATATTGACAGCACCTTTAAAAATGATAATAAAATTCAAATTAAAATAACCTATAATTTTGGCGCGATTTATACTGAAACTGGAACAGGTGGTACTGGTGTCGTAGTTGCAGGCGTTGGAGATAATAATGTTCAAAGCAAAGAAACTATTATTTATGTCCCGGGTGGTGAACCACAAAAAGGTACATGGTTATTATGGACTAAAACTGGAAGCGATTCTGGTGTTAGCGTTAGTATCGATTCATCAAGCAGTGTTTCTGAATCAGATGAAAATAACAATAAATGGACAGATAGTGTTACGGTCGTTGATACAAATTCTCTTTCCATCGGTAGTTATCGTATTCTTCCACCAAAAACAGGTGCTTATGATACTCCAACAGCTGACAATGTGAAAAGTCAAATGGATAAGGGTGGGTATTTCATTCGCTCTACATATCCGATTTCAGAGAGCGGGTTTACGAATACAAATGAGGGTGATATCACGGGTAATGAAGTGAGTGCGGTTGTAACTGATTATGGAGGAGTAGATAAGGATCTTGCTCAACTCGATACCAAAGCAACTGCTCTAAAGCTTGATCGTGCCCTTGGAATCACAACATCGGGTTATTTTACATATCATGGTCTTACAACGACAATTTCGAAGTGTACTGGTGTTTCGTGGTCAAGTAAAGGATATAAATCAGGTATTGTTGATTATGAATATTGGACAGTAGCTGCCCATGAACTTGGGCATACGTATGGTTTATGTACCGGTGGTAATGAAGATTACACAGTAAATCCACCTGTGGGAAGTCGTGCTGATGGGTATTGGTGCTCAGGACGGAAAGAAATCCAAAATGGTATATCGTTTATGGGGGGAGTAAATTCTCAAAATAGTTACACGGATGCAGGTAGTATTCATACTGGTCGTGATGTTTGGGTCGCTGATAGTCATTACAACACCCTCTTAAGCAAATTCAAGAAAAGTATTAATGTTCTACCAACAACTGGATCAATCTTGTTTATTCATGGATTCATCGATCAAAATGACAACGTTGAATTTTTACCAATGTATTGTTTTGAAAACCAATCAGCTGAAACACCCGAACCCGGTAATTATAATATCCAATTACTCGATAAAAATGGTGCCTTACTAACAAATGCGAGTTTTGACCCGTGTTTTTATTTGAGTGTTGATCCAATAGGTACAATTGAAACGGATGCCGGATACTTTTGTTTTTCTTTACCATATAATGATCAGATTGACAAAATCGTAATAAAAGATAAAGGAAACACTATCAGTGAGAAGACGGAGGGTAATAATAGTCATACACCTTCTATGAATCTGCTGTCTCCAAACGGTGGAGAAAATCTGGTAATTGGTAAATCATATACGATTACGTGGCAGGCAAATGATTCTGATAATGATAAAATTCTAACCAGTGTCCTTTATTCGGCAGATAATGGTGGTAAGTGGTCTTTCCTCACATTTGAGACAACTGCCTCTCAGTTCATATGGGATACCTCAAATCTAAAGCCGGGTTATAACTATAAAATAAAGCTCCTAGCTACCGATGGATTTCATACTGTTACTGATATATCAGATGAAACTTTCGTCGTTTCAATAAAACAAGACAATAATCCACCAAGTGTAAAAATAATAACACCCTCAAAAGGTATTTATAAAAATGGTAATTGGATCATGTTATTTCCTATAAGACTGGTCATTGGACAGATTAATGTCACGGCTAACGCCTCAGATTATGAAACAGGTATAATAAAAGTGGAATTTTACCTTGATGACGTCTATAAGACAACTGTTACGAATGAGCCGTTTATTTTGATGTGGAATGAATCTAGTTTTGGGAAACATGTGTTAAAAGTAATTGCTTATGATTGGGTTGGGCATCAGGCTAGTAGTGAGATAAAAGTGTGGAAGTTTTTCTAAACATCTAATCCCCTTTTTTCTTTTTATTTCTGTCAACGATTAGCATAAAACATAATTTACAGATAGCAGCGTTGAAATGAAATCATTCTCGTGAACTTTTGTTACCGTTGTTTCTAATTTTTATTTTATCAAAACATTTAAATGAATCTAGGGGATAACACATGCTAAGGAGGAATAGGTTTTCATGCAAAAAAGTTGGGTAAAGAAAGGCTTGGTTTGTGGAATAATAATGTTGTTTGTCGGAGCTAGTATTGGTATTAGCCCATTGGTTTTAAGTATTAACAGAGAACAGAATAAGACCTATAATGAAGATCCTAAAAGATCCAGTCCAACGTTTTCACCGCCATCACCCCCTACACTCATTTCCCCTGGTTACACTTATACGCCCGGAGAAATGATATATACGCTTCTCCCAACATTTTATTGGACTAGTGTATCGAATGCTGATTATTATGGATTATATATAAGTAAATATCCATATGGTCCAAGTAATCTTGTCTTTGATAGTGAAGTAAATTATGGCCATATCTATGGAACTCAATTTACTTTACCCACATCTTATATATTACCCTCTAATGAACGGTTCGCATGGAATATGCGTTCTCATAACAGCGAAGGATGGGGCGGTTTTTCTTCTTCAAAATTTTTCCAGACTCCACCAGTGTATACAATTACTTTTCAAACTGACCCTATAAACGGGGGGACAATTACCTTTAATACGATGCCTTATAGTAATGGGCAGGTCACCTATGTATTCCCCATGACATTCAATATTATCGCTAATCCTGCCTCAGGTTATGTGTTTGATCATTGGACTTCAACATGTGGAACGGTAGCGAATCCGAATTCAGCTTCGACAACAGTAACGATAAGTTCTTCTGGTACTCTCAAGGCTTGGTTCAAAGTATATTATTCTCTGACAATGAATGCCTGTTCTTATGGGACAACAAGTCCCACATCTCCAGGTACGTATTCGTACGCTGCTGGGTCATCGGTCACAATCACTGCGTATCCTGCCTCTGGGTATCATTTCACTGGTTGGTCTGGGACGTATGCAGGGTCCTCAAATCCGTATACCTTCACCATTAACCAGAACTATGTAGAGACCGCTAATTTCAATACTCAAACCCAAGACGATTTAACAGCCGACTCTTTAGAATTAATACAAGTAATAAAGAATCCAGATCAATTAATCATAAATAAAAATGCTGTTGCCTGTATAAATATTATCAGTAGTTTTACAAATCAAATCAATTGTGATGTAAAAGTTACTTACAATTATGGACAAACCTATGTAGAAAAAGGTCCAGGTAATAATGGTGTGCCATTACGACAAGGCTGGAATCGAGTCTATGTACCCGGTGGACCAGTTATTCATCAATCAGGTACTCCAACAGGGGCTTGGATTGCACAGAATACAGGTCCCTGGCTTATATGGACAAGTACGGGTAATGATAACAACATAAGAGCAGTCGTGGATTGTAATAATGAAATATCAGAAGTTAATGAGAATAATAACGAAATAATAACTAGTAAACCGTTTTTTGATTCAAAAAATCTCAGAGTTATGGTTGTTCCTGTTTACTTCCCCGATGCAAATCCACCGGTTGGAAACAACGAACCCTTTTCAGTAAATATACTAAGTCAAGAAGAAGCCGTATTAGGTATGTTTCCTGTTTCACAAAATCATTTTAAATATTTTATTTCTAAACCAATGTTTTATACTGGCAATCCAGATCGCAAAAATAACGTAACATTTGGAACCTGGCTTCTTAACAATGTAGCAACAAAGTTGATTCCTATTGCTAAGTCCTTTAATTTTGATCGGGTCGCAATTGTTGTTCATGAAGACTGGTTTGATAAGATTCCTAAAATGTGGGGAGGAATTGCTTTGGGAATGAATGAAAATCATGTTATCCAAGAACCAATTGCAATTTTAAATAATCGGATATATGAAACAACGGTAGCCCATGAAATAGGACATACGTACTATTTATGGCATCCACAGGATGTCGGTCCCGCTATTTATGCTTGTCCTCGTTATGATGTTAGAATTCGAGATTATGAAACTTTAGCCAGAACTCTAATGAGCTATAGAGATTATCTAAAAAATCCACCAAATTTACCAAAAGATACAGTGTGGATTGACCCTAATCGGTATGAAGATCAAATAAAAATTCGCCCTGATTCAAAATGGCAACAGAATGTGTGGATATGGAACTTGTTTGATCAATTTAAACAACCTCTTGAAAAGAAATTACCTTTGAACCAAAATGTAATACTTCTTGGGGGGATAATATATGAAAATGGTACAGTCTCACCTGTTGAACCATGGTATAACATTACTGTAGGAGAACCTAACCTCTATCCAAATATAAACGGAGATTATTTCATAATGCTATTAGACAAGAATCGAAATAATCTCAGTAGATTGGGATTCAATATTAGCTTTGATAGTTTTTATGATGATGAAAATGGGACCTCCACTCCATATCATAAGGACTCTACAGCATTTGTATTTTCTATACCTTTTGTTAATGGTATAAAATTTATTGAATTATGGGATGTGAATAATACCGTAGTGCTAAGTAAAATGATTAGTTCTAATGCGCCAACCGTCCAAGTAATCTCCCCAAATGGGGGAGAATCGTTCGTTATTGGAGAACAATTCACTATTGAATGGGACGCTGAGGATTTAGATGGAAATCCTTTATCATTTAGTGTCTCATATAGCATGGATGGGGTTGAGTGGTCACCAATAGACTGGAGCTTATCCGAGTCACAATATATTTGGAATACGTCAGGATTATCACCAAGTAAAAACTATATGATTCGAGTGATGGCTTGCGATGGCATCAATACCGGATTTGATGTCTCAGATGGAACATTCTCTCTCAATTACCCTTCTGCAATTCTCATTGGACGGATAAGTAATTTAAACGAATCCGAAAACTATGTTACGTTTAATGCAAATCTGCTATTTTGGCTCAGTTTCAAACCATTCAGTTTCAAAGTTTATTCATCCAATGAAGTCATAGAGGTATCAAAGCTATATAAGGGGCGCTTAGCTGAACCATTTATACTCGGACGTTTCAATGCAGTAGTCGTCTCAGAAACATCTTCATCCACGGTTCATCCTCTCCGTGACCGCCTCAAGCAGTTGATTGCTCCCGCTCCTCAAAATGATAAATAGACAATGGCTCCGATCCAAAATCCTCCAATTTCTTCTGAGTAGTCAGAGGCACCTGATTGAACGGACCGAGTAATTTGCGTTGATGCATCAGCGCATTCTCCTCCGAGGTTGATAGTTTAACTCCAAACAGATCACAGAGTTCATTAATAAGGGCATGGTTAAACATACGTATTGATAAGCTGTCTAAATATCCCCTGATTGCTTCTTTCTCTCTCCCTTTGACGTAAAAAATGGTTTTATTCGAAATACGCACAGCATGGATAATCATGGGAAACTGCATTTTCAGATTCCGGGCTGTAGATATTTTGAAATCTGAGACAAGGTATCCGTACGTTAACAGTCGTCGTAATAGTCTTATTTCTTCCTCCCCTATTGTACATCGATAACCGTTATACCCTGGGATATCTTTGGTTACCGTTTGAATGGTACGAAGGGACCGATTATACAAGTCCGCTACTTCTCGCTTTGAATGACCCTGCCGTACTAGATCACAAATCTGGTCCCTTTGCTCAATCGGTATACACGAGTGTTTCCGTGGGAGATCTTTTGTGTAGGTGTATACTGTTGTAGTCGAAATTCTAAATTCTTGAGCAACCTGAGATGCATTCGCACCGTTTTTCATGCGTTCTCTTATTTTTTCTATGGTTTCATCAGTGATTTTTTTATACATCTATTTTTTCGATAATTCAATATGCACTTTATACTTTTTAATTTTGTTAAAAAATATGTAATCTTGACACCTGTCCAAATGATAAAAATGGAAACTACTATAAAAAGGCGTTTTTTAATTCTAATTTAATAGACAACATTAAAGCGAAATTTCAATAGTTTCTTTAATCGCTCATTTGCTCATCTCTAAACACCCGGTAATCAATACCATTCTATATGGACAAAAGTAAGGATTTCCCCCTTATATAAACCCGTTGGAGAGACTGAAAGTATTCCTTAATTATTTAATACATAGTAATAATAAGAATAAATCAATAGGAAAGATTTAAATAATTATGTACATTACTATGTTTTAAATAATGATTGTGGGGAGTTCATATGGACGAGAAAGATTTGATCTCTCTAGTTGAAAAAGCACAAGCAGCAGTACAAAATTTAAAAGATGAAAACTTAAAAAAGATAGCCTTCGAGAAAATATTAGAATCCTTACTTTACCCGGGTTCAGCTTCTCCGTCAGAGCGATTAGTTGCACACACTCCAGCTATGATGAAACCGACTGATAACACAAGCCTTCAAGATACGCCAGATAATTTTCAAGAATTTTTTAATCAAAAAAATCCAGATTCACATCCTAATATAATATTGACTTATGCATATCATTCACATTTTAAAGGAGACGGAGATTTTAATGTCGATGATGTAATGAACGCTTATGATAAGATTTTAGTTCCAAAATCAAAGAATCCTACAGATATAATTAATACAAATATTCGCAAAGGTTTCATTATCAAGACTGATGGGAAAAAGAATTCAAAACAAGTCTACCATATAACAAAAGATGGAATTGATTATATCAATAATGATTTTCAAGGTAAAACAAAAACTATTCGTGCTCATAAAAGAAAAACTAAAGATAAAAAAGTAGAGGAAATAAAAAGTGATTAAAATGGAAAAAATGAATGAAAACCTAACGGATATTATTAACGATCACGAACAAAGGATTAAAAAAATTGAAGAATTACTCTCAAAGACAGATCCAAAACCAATTGCAAAAAAACTTTCCATTAAAGAATTTTTATTATCAAAGTCGATAAAAGATGAGCTTCAAAAAACATTAGCTATTGGTTATTTTTTTGAAAAGTATGATGGTTTAGTATCATTTAATGCTAAAGACATCGAAGATGGATTTAGACAGGCGAGGGAAACGGTCCCAAAAAACATTAATGATACTGTCAATAAAAATATCAGTAAGGGTTATATAATGGAAGCAAAAGCGAAAAAAGATAAATTAAAAGCATGGAATTTAACAAACTCTGGAGAAAGGTTTGTTGAAAATGACTTCACAGAATCACATACTAAGTAATTTCGAAATTCCATCAGATATCAGTGGGTTGTTCCACAAATATCATGATAGATATCTTGCAGATGATTCACTCTCAGATTTAAACGTCCTGCTACTGGCAGTATATTTAATTGAATATAAAAATAAAAAATCTGGAGCGAATTTAGATCAAGTTAAAGAATTGTTTGTTTTTTTAGGAAGAAAAGAGGATACTAATTTTCCAGTGGCCTTTCATAATGCAAAAAAACAAAAACTAATCGAAGAGAAACCGGATGGAATACATTTTCTTATTAGTGGACTAAAAAGGATAAGAGCCATCATTGGTCAAATAGGAAAACTTCCGGTTTATATAATTAAATCAGGCGGGAATTTCACTGCTATACGATTGTTTGAAGAGTTCCTCGCTACCGAAATCAAGGGTAAAGAAATTTTGTTGTGTGATCCACATGTCTCCCCTTCTACATTGTTTCCTTTCTCTGTTTTAAAGAATAAAATAAACATCATAAAAATTTTAAGTTCAAACTTATATGATTCTGAAAAATATAAAGACTATAAAAAGAAATTTGAAAAAGAAACAAACGTAACTGTAGAAATAAAATTTAACCATAAACTTCACGACAGATATTTGATATCGGGGGAGAAGTGTTGGTCGTTTGGTAGTAGTATCAAAGATTTAGGAAATAAAGATACAGTAATCAAAGAATTGGATGGTGTTGTTGTATCTTTGAAAGAATTATTTTTTGAGAGATGGAATGAAGTTTCAATAAACAAATAATTGAGGGTTTTGAAAAACCCTCATTAACAATAAAGATTTTCTCCTAATTTTAATATTTCACATTTGAACCTTTAAATAATGATTCTTAATACTTATTTAGGGAAGGAGTCCGAATTTGGTTCAAAATTCATTAAATGGTAATAACAAAATTACTTTATCAGAACTTGAGCAGTATCTGTGGGGGGCTGCTAATATTTTAAGAGGACCCATCGATAAAGCTGATTTTAAATCCTATATTTTTCCATTGTTATTTTTTAAGAGGATCTCTGATGTGTATGATGAAGAGTATTCTTCTGCTTTATCTGAATCTGGTGGGGATGAGGAATATGCGTCTTTTCCGGAGCAGCATAAATTTATCATCCCTGAAGGTGCTCATTGGAAGAATGTTCGTGAAAAAACTGGAAATGTTGGTCAGGCGATTCAATTTGCATTTCGTGAAATCGAGAAAACAAATCCTGAGCGGTTATACGGTATCTTTGGGGATGTTCTTTGGACGAATAAAGATCGTCTTTCCGATGAACTACTTATTAATCTCATTGAGCATTTTTCATCGAAGATCTTATCTAATTCTAAAATTTCACCAGATATGCTTGGTCAAGCATACGAGTTTTTAATTAAGAAATTTGCAGATATTTCAAAGAGGAAAGCTGGTGAGTTTTATACTCCAAGAACTATTGTTCATTTACTTGGGAGTATTTTAAAACCACAGGAGGGTGAATCTATTTATGACCCTGCGTGTGGGTCTGGTGGTATGCTTTTAGAAGCATATCATCAGGTGAAGGAGCATGAAGGAGATTATAGAAAACTGAGACTTTTTGGTCAGGAGAAGAATCTCACAACGTCGTCTATTGCTCGTATCAATTTGTTCTTACATGGTGTTGAGGATTTTAGAATTGAGCGGGAAGATACACTAAGAAACCCAGTTTTTCGGGAAAGTGATCAATTATCGAAATTTGATATTGTGATTGCAAATCCACCGTTTTCTTTGAGTAAATGGGGGTTTGAGAATTGGACAAATGATCCTTTTGGAAGGAATTTTGCTGGTGTTCCTCCGAAGAGTAAAGGTGATTTTGCTTGGGTTCAACACATGATTGCATCTATGGCTATTCCTTCAGGTAGAGTCGGTGTTGTTCTACCGCATGGAGCGTTATTTAGAGGTGGTGTAGAAACAAAGATTAGAAAACATCTTATTGATGCCGATCTTCTTGATAGCGTTATAGGACTTGGTCCTAATTTGTTCTATGGTACTGGAATTAGTGCGTGTATCTTGATTTTTAGGGCAAGAAAAGATGTATCGAAGAAAAACAAAGTGTTGTTCATTGATGCATCTGAATTATATCAAAAGGGGAGAAATCAGAATTTCTTTTTACCCGAGCATGCAAAAGCTGTGATTGACTTATATGAAAAATACGCTGATGTCGAAGGTCTATCTAATATCATAGGTGTTGAAGAAATTAAGAATAACGAATATAATCTTAATATTTCACGATATGTAAAAAAGAAAAGAGTTGTTGAAGAAATTGATTTGAAAACTACTATGAAGGATTTGGAAAACGCATATGATGAATTTATTAAATCTGAAGAAAAAATGAAATTATTATTGATTGAAGTGAAAATTCTATGACGATATCACAACAGGATCTTGAGAAATATCTATGGGGTGCTGCAGTCCTCCTACGAGGCGTCATCGATCCTGGGGAGTATAAGAGTATTATTTTTCCTTTGATGTTTTTCAAACGGTTATCTGATATGTATGATGAAGAATACCAAGATGCTCTGGTAACATATGGTGATAAGGAATCTGCGAATTTTAGCGAGAATCATATGTTTCAGATTCCTGATGGTGCCCATTGGAATGATGTTCGTAAGGTGACGACGAATGTAGGCCAAACCATCAAAACGGCTATGATGAATATTGAAAAAGTGAATCCTGATAGATTATCAGGTATTTTTGGTGACACGAATTGGTCAAATAAAGAAAGGTTATCTGATAGAATTCTTCTTGATTTGATTGAGCATTTCTCTTCAGTTAATTTATCCCTTAAGAATGTGCCTCATGATGAATTTGGCAATGCTTACGAGTTTTTAATTAAGAAATTTGCTGATGATAGCGGTCATAGTGCTGCAGAGTTCTACACAAATAGAACGGTTGTTCGGTTGATGACGTTGATTGTTGATCCTCAACCTGGTGAATCAATCTATGATCCAACATGTGGATCTGGTGGGATGCTACTTAATGCTCGATTACTTGTTAAGGAACGTGGGAAAGAGTTCAGAACATTGAAACTGTATGGTCAGGAAATCAACATTATTACATCATCCATTGCAAGGATGAATATGTTTATTCATGGTGTGCAGGATTTTGAAATCATTCAGGGAGATACGCTGAAAAGACCCGCGTTTATTGAGAATGGTAAAGTAAAACAATTTGATATTTGTATAGCCAATCCGCCCTATTCTATGAAGAAATGGGATAGAGAATCATGGAAAAATGATCCCTGGGGGAGAAATATCTACGGGACACCAACGCAGGGTTGTGCAGACTACGCTTTTTTCCAACATATAATTTGTTCATTGAAAGAAGAAACAGGCAGATGTGCGATTCTTTGGCCCAACGGGATTTTGTTTAGGGATGCTGAGAAGGAAATTCGTTCAAAACTTATTGAAGCAGATTATGTCGATACTGTTATCGGGCTTGGACCTAACTTATTCTATAATTCTCCAATGGATTCGTGTATAGTTGTTTGTAACAAAAAAAAACCAACACATAAAAAAGAAAAAATTATGTTTATACGGGCATATGACCAATTTTACAAAGAAGGTAATCAAAACTTTTTATCAGAGGAAAATATCTCTAATATATTTAAATGGTATTCAGAATATAAATATGTTCCGGGTAGAACAAAAATTGTTGAAATAGATGTTGTTAGGCACAATAATTTTATTATTAATGTTGCTCTATACGTTAAACCTGAAGAAGGTATAAATAATAGTAATTCTAAAAGTACCACTGAATTAGTTAAGGAATGGACTGATTCTTCATCATCAGTAAAGAGTTCTTATTCTCAATTAAAGTTGGTTTTGAGGGAGGTTATTAAATGAGCTTTCCTTCAAACTGGAAGAACGTGAAATTTGGAGATATAGCTCAACAAATTGTTGAAAGAATAGATGATCCGCAGAAGAGCGGATATAATTCATATATTGGTCTAGAACATATTGAATCAGAACAAATTAATATTCAGAAATATGGAGATGCTGAAGAAGTTAAATCCTCTAAATTCTTATGTCAAAAAGGAGATATTATTTTTGGAAGACGAAGAGCATACCTTAGAAAATTAGCTGTTTGTGATAGAGATTCATTAGTATCTACAGACGCTATGGTGATAAGACCTAAAAAAGAAGTGATAAAAGAATATCTGATATTGATGATGCAAACAGATTATTTCTGGGAAAAAGCAATTTCATTATCTGCAGGTTCGCTATCTCCAAGAGTGAAGTGGAGAGAATTATCCACTATTGAATTTTATCTTCCTCCATTGGATGTCCAAAAGAAAATTTCTGATATTTTATGGTCATTTCAAGATAACTTGGAAAAGATAGAGAAATTAATTCAAATCACTGAAAAACTTAAAAAAGAACTCCTTGAAGAACTACTTATAAAAGGAATTGGTCATAAAAAATTTCAAAAAACCGAATTAGGAGAGATACCTGATATGTGGAAAATTGTGACCCTGAGTTCAGTATTAAAACCTAATTTTGGTATCCGAATAACTCAGAAGAATGAAACTGGAACAAAATTTCCCGTGTATGGAGGGGGCGGCATAAGTTTTTGGACTGATACATTTAATAGAGAGGATGAATTTGTTGTGTCCCGCTTTGCTATGTCTGAAGAATGTGTTCGTTATGTAAAAGGAAAATTCTACATGTTAGATTCTGGATTTACTATAGAGTCCATCGATGATAGTGTTTTAAAAGAATATTTAGGGCTCTTTTTATCTATTTTTCAAAATAAGGTTTATTCGCAAGGTAGGGGACCAGCACAAAAAAATCTCGATGTTAAAGAATTTTTAACGATGCCTTTTCCAAAACCATCATTAGATGAACAAAAGATAATACTCTCTTTGTATAATAATTTTGAAAAAAGCAAGGAAACTCTTCTAAGTAATTTATCAAATATTTTAAACCTGAAGAAAAAACTCGTTAATTCATTTTTATCAGGTGAATTGCTCATTCCAAAGGAGGCAATAATATAACATTCACTGAACAGAACTCAGTTGAAAATTACATAAGAGATTTACTGGTTCATTTAGGATGGAAATTCATCCCTTCAAATGAACTTCAAAGACAAGACTCTGAAGTCTTAGTTGAAGAGCTTGTCAAGGAAGCACTAATTAAATTAAATCCTGAAATTAAAGCAGACCCAATTAAAGCAGATGAGATTCTCTACCGATTACGGGCTATCATTCTATCCGTTCGAGGTACTGGCTTAGTCAAAACCAATGAAGAATTCACAAAATGGTTACAAAATGAAAAAACAATGCCATTCGGTGAACGAGGAGAACACGTCTCAATAAAACTTATAGATTACGAAAACCCAAGAAACAATCAATTCATAGTCACCACTCAATTCAAATTCACCACCAATCAAAGCAGACGAGCAGATCTTGTTCTCATAGTAAACGGCATTCCCTTAGTAATTGGCGAAGCAAAAACACCGGTGAGACCAGCAATTTCATGGTTTGATGGAGCAGTTCAACTCGAAGAATACCAAAGATCTATTCCTCAACTCTTTGTCTCAAATGTATTCATGTTTGCAACGGAAGGGAAAACCTATAGAGCTGGTGCAGTAAAACTTTCTCTGGAGAAATGGCAACCATGGAAGACGACAACAGATTCGTCACATCTAAACGAAGTCAGGAAAGCAATTGAATTAATGCTTCGGCCTGAAGCAGTCCTCGATATTTCAAAAAATTTTACGGTGTTTAGTAATGAAAAAGGCGGGCAAAAAATCAAGGTTCTCTGCAGATATCAACAATACGAAGCGACAAAACAAATAGTCGAACGAGTCCTCGAAGGAAAAATCAAGAAAGGATTAGTTTGGCACTTTCAAGGATCAGGAAAATCAATCTTAATGGTATACGCGGCACAACAATTACGAAAAGAACCAAAACTCAAAAGCCCAACTGTCCTAGTTGTCGTTGACAGAATTGATTTAAACTCTCAAATAGGAGCAACATTTTATGCAACTGAAGTCCCAAACACAGTTGTTGCAGAAACAAGAGAAGAATTACAAAGACTTTTAGCCCAAGACACCAGAAAAATCATCATCACCACAATACATAAATTCGCTGAAGCAGAAGGAATACTTAATGAGCGAGACAACATCATCGTCTTAGTCGATGAAGCTCATCGATCTCAAGAAGGTGATCTCGCATTAAAAATGAGAGCAGCACTCCCAAACGCATTCTTGTTTGGATTTACTGGGACACCAATTAACAAAAGAGACAGAAACACATTCCTAGCCTTTGGAGCTGAACAAGACCCAAGTGGGTATCTGAACAGATATTCATTTGTTCAAGCAATCGAAGATGAAGCGACAATCCCTATTGATTTTGAACCACGACTCGTCCAACTTCATATCAATCAAGAAGAACTCGACAGAGAGTTCAAATTACTAATAAACGGATCAGGTCTTGATGACGGAGATGCTGCACGATTATCGCGACAAGCAGCAAAATTCGGTCATCTCATAAAATCTGAGGAAAGAATACAAAAAGTATGCGCAGACATCGTAAAACATTTCAAAGAATATATCGAACCAAATGGGTTTAAAGGACAAGTCGTCGTCTATGACCGAGAAGCATGTCATCTCTACAAACAAGAAATCGACAAATACATGCCTATAGAAGAAACCGCAGTCGTTATGACCATTGACAATAAAGACCCAGATGAATGGAAACAAAAATACGAACTCACCGACGATGAACAAGCCAAGCTCCTAGACCGATTCAGAGACAAATCTGATCCACTCAAATTATTGATCGTCACCTCAAAACTTCTCACAGGATTTGACGCCCCAATAAACAAAGTCATGTACCTCGACAAACCAATGAAAGATCATACGCTCCTTCAAGCAATCTGTAGAGTAAACAGACCGTATCCTGGGAAAAACAGAGGTTTAATTATCGACTACATAGGAGTATTTGACAACATAGCCCAAGCATTAGACTTTGACTTAAAAGAAATACAACAGGTCATATCAAACATCGATAAACTCAAAGCAGAACTACCAAACGCCCTTGAAAAATGCATCTCCTATTTCAAAAACATTGATCGTAGCATCGAAGGATACGAAGGATTACTTACAGCACAAGATTGTCTCCCTAATGATGAAATGCGAGACAAATACGCATCAGACTATTCATACCTCAACAGACATTGGGAAGCAATATCACCAGATTTATTACTAAAGAAATACGAAAAAGATTACCGATGGCTCACCCAAATATATGAATCAATACGACCACCGAGCGGCAGAGGAAAACTTCTCTGGCATACACTCGGAGAAAAAACACTCAAGCTCATCCACGAAAACGTAGCGGTCTACACCATAAGAGACGACCTAGACACCTTGATCATGGATGAATTTATCCTTGAACAACTCAAAGGTGGAGATAAAAAGAAAATAAAAGAACTTGAACTTAAAATCGTCTGGCGATTACATAAACACATTGACGATCCGCGATTTATAGAACTAGGAAAACGACTCGAAGAACTCAAAGAAAAACATTATCGAAATGCAATAACCAGCATAGAATTCCTCAAGGAACTCTTAAAACTAGCAAGAGAAACAGTTGCCTTAGAAAGAGAAACCAAAGCTCAACCAGTAGATAACTCAAAAGAAGCACTCACACAACTCTTCGAAGAATGTAAAGTAGAAAAAACCCCGGTTATCATCAAACAAATTGTCGAAGATATAGATAACGTTGTCAAAGTAACTAGATTCGAAGGATGGCAATGGACGATCTCAGGAGAACGAGAGATCCAAAAAGCACTCCGAAAGACATTACTCAAATATCAATTACACAAAGAACAAGAACTCTTCGACAAAGCCTATGCATATATAAGAGAGCATTACTAAAGAAATTATTTCTTTGCTTCTATTTTCTCCTTTAAAAGCAGAATAGCTTGCTCAATAAGATCAGAAATCGAACGAAACGGCTTATTTTCCAATATCGATCCAGAATTTTCTTGGACCCATTTTAGGAGGGAAGGATGTATTGTAATCGATAATCGTTCTTTTTTCGGGTCCGTTTTTTTAGGTCTTGCCATAATTACATATGAATACACATCGAAACATATAAATATTACCGTCATTATTACGTATAATTACATACAAAAACGTATATTAACAAATTGATATGGAGGCATAAAATATGAAACAAAAAAATGAGAAAAAAAAATTAAACAAGAAAAATGAGAAGCGAGATCATTACGACATCAATAACAGTAGAATTTTTTCAGTGAATCGAGCGATGATTAGTATCAGTGGCACGAAAGCACGTGTCGTATTTTTCAATCATCCGTCACTGAAAAAATCGGGTGTTTCCAAAATTCGTCAGTGCCCGATTGAAATCCGAATGACAACAAATACATGGTTCGATATCCTAGAGGAACTATCTGCAAAAACAATTGTCCATTTAGTGCAAAACAAACGCAAAAACACTTCAGATTGCCCAAAAGAAAGACCACCTGAAGTGATGTTCAGTTAAATGAGGAGGAGATGATTATGGACGATTGTTTGAGAATTTTTAAACCAGAGGGCGCAAGGTATCTTTACAAATTCTGCATATTATGTGATAAGCCTTCGGATGATACGATGCTAATGACTGAATTTGGCATTTGCAGGGACTGCTGTAAAGAGTTACTATCAAAAGTTCCTCCTCGATTTTATCCTTATGTTGGACGCATTTTGATCTTCGCTTCGCGGAAGGAAATTATTGTATAGGAGACCTGAACCTATGACATATAATCTGTCCGCTTCGAGATTGAATCTCTTCCAAGATTGCCCGAGATGTTTCTGGCTTGCGATGATAAAAAATGTTAAGCGCCCTTCTGGTCCAATGTCGTCAATTCCAATAAAGATGGATAGCATCATCAAGAATTATTTCGACAAATATCGGGCGATTGGTGAATTGCCGCCGATAATCGCAGGGCAAATCACAGGCAGACTGCCGAAGAACATGCCAAAGACACTTCAGCATGAAGAAGATAATGGGATTCTATTATGGGGTCAGCCCGATGACTATTTTGAACTTGAAGGTGGTGCAATGGCGCCGTTTGACCATAAAACCAAGTCGAAACCACCGAAGGACATCCACCCGGCATATCGACTGCAACTGGACATATACTCATACCTGATGCAAATGAACGATTACAAAACGGCGAACATGGCGTTCCTCGCCTTTTATTTTCCTGATGATAGTGAGTTGCATAATGGTATGAATCTTCACTGTACCGTTGTCGAGGTAAACACAAATCCACATCACATCAAGGAACTGATAAACACAGCGATGGATGTTCTCACAGGATCGATACCTAGGCGTGGGGAAAATTGTGAATATTGCAAATGGGTAGAAAAGATACATGGCATAAACAATCAAATTTGAAGCATTCTAAGATAAGAAGGGTGTAGGACATCTATCCAAAATACACAAAACCTTATGTACCATCTGCTGTTACTAAAATTATAGCAGGAGGATCTACACCAAACAGAGGCGAAATATCCTCATGCTAAAAACAAACGAAAAACCAAAACCAACGAACCCAACTCAGCTAGTTAATCTTTTTTTCAGTTTTTTCTGGAGATCAGTCTCCATTTTCTTCATTCCATCAATATTTGTGAGAGGTGGTCATGAAGATATAAGATAAAATGTTGTGCCAAGGGAGGTTAGATCTCCCTTGGCGGGAGACATTTGATGCTGTCAAGCGACCAAAGTATCTCCAAAGAAACTATAGAAACCGAGATCTATAAAACCTTTGCTGTTTTTAAACAAAAGAAAAACATTACAGTAGCTGATTTTTCAAATCGATTACCTGTAGAAAAACTGATTCGGCTAAGATATCGATCATATAAACTTCCTGGCTATGCACTTATTAGAACGTTGATATTCTCTGAACTAAAAGGTATAAAAAAACAAACACAGCTAGAGAAATATCTGAGATGCCACAAAGACGAACGATTCAAACTTGGATTTCGCACTTCTCCAAAACAACGTAATATTAGTCATTTCATAAACAATGTTTTAAATGATGAACAGAAAGAAATCATTGATTTAATCATAAACAAAATAAGAATTTTTTCAGAAAAGTTTTCTTTTCTTTCCGACATACAAATATCACCAATTGAGGAATCAAAAAAGAGGATTAGAATAAAAAAACAGGATCGTCTCACCAAAGGAAATATCGTAGTAATAATAAGACCTTTTCTAAAAGACATTCGCCAGAATATAAAATTCGATTTTCATTACAATGCTATTTACGAGGATATCGACCTATTCCGTCTTCTGTTTTATATGAATGACACAATAAATTGTGCTGAGAATGCAAGTGAAATATTTAGAGCACCGATAATCAATGAGCTGAAAAAAGCAGGAGTTCCAAATCCTGAAAGAAAGACCGGTTATCCTAGCGCTGATACTGCCCTAAAGTATTTAAAAAGATACGAGAACGGCGATAAAATCTACGAGATGTTTATCGCATATTATGAAAAAATTTGGAAAAAAGCGCGCAAAGCCAACATTTTCAACAGACGATTACTGGTTGATGTCGCTATTGATACCACTAACATTTATTTCTATGGTAATAGAAATGCAAAAATGGTAATAGGCTGTGAACCGAAGAATGGAACCGCAAAATGTTATCGCTTCGCAACAATTACTATCCTCTTGAAAGGCAAACGATTCACACTACTAGTATTACCTATTGGCCCATTTAATAATCAACCCACAGTTATTCTGAAAAGATTATTAAACTATGCAATGGACAGAATTACGATTAACAAAGTATTGGTTGATCGTGGATTTTGTTATCCGGAACCATTAAAATTATTGGAAAGTCTTCATCTGAAATATGTGACGAGGTGTAAAGAGAAGTCTAAATCAATACAGGAAGTATTAGAAATTACACCTACGCCTTTTGTACTCGAAAATTTTAAGGCTTTTAAAAACTCCGATTACAGATTCAACATTATAAGTGTAGACGAAGAACGGAAAGATCTGAAATCAGAAACAACAACAATTGTCAAAGCAGTATACGCCACGAATATTGAATTTGATAAGAAGGATGCAGCTTTTGCAGAAAGAATGGTTAACATCTATAGGACACGTTGGGCTATCGAGACGTCCTTCCGAGTACAAAAACACGCTTTTCTACCGAAAACTTGTTCAAAAAATTATAAAATACGGTTATTTTATTTTTTATTTGCAGTCATGTATTATAATCTGTGGACACTTGCTGAAGCGTTAAGATTGTTATCATATCTTGGAATGAAGATAGATACGGGTAAACCTATTACTGCAAAATATTTTGGAGCAATGATGATACGATACATTTTTGATCCTGGATGAAAGGAATGATAGAAAAATGATTATAATAATTCTTTTTGTTTTGAGCTAGTGTAAACTAACATATTTCTACAAATTTTTTACACTTTTGATAGAATTTTTATGTAATAATTATATAATTTCATATCCTGGGCTGATGAACTATAAGGTAATCGTATTTGATTTTATCGATTTTCATTATTTATTGGTAGGCACTTGCGGAACTACTTGTTTGTGAAAAAGGTTTTTATATGGGGGCTACATTCCCACCTTACCATTTCCTAAGGAATGGAATCGATGAAAGCTCTGAAAGGAGGCTAAAAAAACATGCCGATGTATGTACGATTTCAAGCATCA
>Ga0315277_10004173_pt1 | contig 19362 bp, 19 predicted proteins | sample YL17G05_15_MG_FD_203695 | JGI IMG/M metagenome (GOLD analysis project Ga0315277, IMG submission 203695) | Sediment microbial communities from Yellowstone Lake, YNP, Wyoming, USA - YL17G05_15 | ecosystem: Environmental > Aquatic > Freshwater > Lake > Sediment | place: USA: Wyoming | collected... | reverse complement strand
AGCCACCTGCTGCAGGAGATGGAATTGCCATACTGACCGACGCTGGAGGACCCGGAGTGATGGCAGCGGATGAATGTGAGACAAGAGGAATAGCGATCAGAGTGCTATCTGACGAGACGCTTCAGAAGTTTGAGAAGCTGAAGGAAGAGCAGAAGATACCGAAGTTCGCCGCGAATCTTAACCCAGTTGATCTGACCGGATCTGCTACTTCCGAGATGTATGAGTTGGCCGCCAAGATCCTCCTCGATGACCCTGGAGTGCATGCGTTGATTGTGATCGGACTTCATCACGCACCCGGATTGGGCGAGGATTTCATCGATAAGACATACAATGTTGTCCGTCAATATCGGAAACCAGTGACCGCATGTGACATAGGTGAGACCGAGATGGCGATGTATGTCAGATCAAGATTCGATAAGCTAGGCATACCTTCCTACTCTTCACCAGAGGATGCAGCGCGAGCTATTGTCGCGCTGATAAGGTATGGACTATACCTGAGGAAGGAAGGCTGCTATGGAGAGTACTTGGCAAATATGGAACACAAGAACGGACGCAGAACGAACTAGCGTATTCTAAGACCCTTGCACAGCTCTCCTCAGTTCCTCGATCGCTGTCTCATCTTCTATTGTTGAGTAGTCTCCAAGAGGTTTGTCCAAGATTATTGCCTTGACGAGCCGACGCATTATTTTGCCACTTCTGGTCTTCGGGAGCTTGCTCGTGAACAGTATGTCGCCGATGACTACTATTGGACCCAAGGTTCTTCTGACCAACTCCCTCAGCGCCTGCCTCAAGGAATCATCTGGTTTATACCCGCTTTTCAAGACAACAAAAGCAAAAGCCACCTCACCCCTCAATTGATCTGGTCGGCCAACCACTGCGGCTTCAGTGACCCCTGGATGCTGCAGTAAGGCACTCTCGATCTCGATTGTGCCGATCCTATGAGATGAGATCTTGATGACTTCATCGACACGCCCCAAAAACCAGAAGTATCCATCTTCGTCCTTCATGGCAGCGTCGCCAGTGTAGTAGACGCCGGGAATCCGACTCCAGTAATCCTGTACATATCGTTCATGATCATGCCACAAGGTCGGTGTTAAGCCCGGGAACGGACGTTTGCAGACGAATGTTCCCTCAACGCCAACTGAAACAGGTTTACCTTCTTCGTCGACCACTTCCCCGTCGATTCCGGGCAGCGGAATTGTCGCGGAACCAGGCCTTATCGGCAGCAACACAATTCCATACGGGTTTCCCACCATAGGACCACTGCTCTCTGTCTGCCACATGTGGTCGATCACAGGAATTCTGTTCTGGAAGACTTGTTTCTGGAGCCACTCCCAGGCCGGAGGATTGAGGACTTCTCCTGCACAAAGCACAAGCCTGACGGAACTCAGATCATGTTTCTTTGGCCACTCGTCCCCGTACTTCATCAGCGCGCGAACGCCTGTGGGTGAGATCCAGGCCTGCGTGACGCGATTCCTTTCGATTATCTCCCACCATATGTCCGGATCAGGGTAATCAGGTACACCTTCATACATTACAGTTGAGCAACCAAAGAGCAAGGGCGCATAGACAACATAGCTGTGGCCCACTATCCATCCTATGTCTGAAGTGGACCACCAAACGTCTGTTTCACGCATGTCGTAAACCCATTTGCCCATCGCGTAGATGTGAACTTGGTAGCTTCCGTGTGGCTGAACAGTGCCTTTTGGTCTGGCCATCGTCCCAGAAGTGTACAGAATAAAGGCTGGGTCTTCTGCTCTCATCTGCTCAACTTCAGCGCTGACCGCTTTGCCCCTTTCTATTGCCTCCTCCCAGAACATGTCTCTCCCGGAAACCATAGGCGGGTCCTTGCCGCCCCTTTTCAGAACGACGACTTTCACATTCTCCTTGCACGTCTTCAAGGCGGTGTCCGCAATCTCTTTCAGGTCTACTGCCTTACCGCGCCGGTAACCAACGTCCGCTGTGACAAGGATCTTGGATTCTGCATCAGCTATCCTCTCTGCCAAGGCGCCATATCCGAAGCCTCCGAAGACAACTGAGTGGATCGCCCCGATTCGGGTAGTCGCTAGCATCGCTACAACGGCTTCAGGGACCATTGGCATATAGATCGTGACCCGATCTCCCTTGTTAGCTCCAAGAGCCTTCAGGGCGGAGGAAAATTGCCTGACTTCGTACAGAAGTTGATTGTAAGTCAAGGTCCTAGTTGGCAGTCCCTCGCCGTTCTCTGAGATTATCGCCGCATGATTGCCCCTTCCCCTTCTGATGTTGTGATCCAAGCAGTTGTAGGAGATGTTAGTCATTCCGCCCTTGAACCAAGCGAAATTCGGATAGTTCCATTCGAAGACCTTGTCCCAGCGCTTGAACCAGTGTAGCTCTTCTGCGACTTCTCCCCAGAAGTTCTCAGGATCATCTAGAGCTCTCCTGAGCATCCACTTCAACTGAGGAGGAAACTCAACATTGGATGTTTTCGGCTGCGCTTTTTCCGGGTCAGACATGTTGGATGCCTCAAGTCTCCAAGCTAGGCCTCAATGTCCTTCAGGAGATATTTGAATCTTGGAAACGACAGAACCGTGGGACATGCAGATATCCGTCAATTGCCTCTCATGAGCTAACGCGACTATCATGAAGAATAGAATCTACGCTTGTCAGAGACCCGTTTCCGTTGATCTGACTCTTTGATGCAGTCTATTCCTAAGGGTAGATCCTATTGATGAGACGTGGAAAAGCTATTGCATCTCTTATGTGCTTCAGCTTGCACACCCACGATAGAGCTCTTTCAACGCCCATCCCGAAGCCCGAGTGAGGGACGGTTCCATATCTACGCAAGTCCACATACCATCCGTAGGCCTTAGGGTCAAGATGCTCTTCTTCAGCCCTCTTCAACAGCTGATCAAGGTCATGTATTCTTTGGCCACCGCCCGTTATCTCACCATAACCTTCGGGAGCAAGGAGATCAGCGGACAAGGTCACTTCCGGCCTTGCCGGGTCAGGCATGTGGTAAAAGGCCTTGACCCCCTTTGGAAAGTGCGTGATAAAGAAGGGTTTGTCAAACTTGAGTGCCAAGACTCGCTCCTCTTTGTAGCCTAGGTCAGCACCCCATTCCAGCTCGACGCCTTCCTCCCTCAGCATCTCAATCGCCTTGTCATAAGGGATTTTGTCGAACGGAGGTTCTATTCTCCTAAGATGTTCCAGGTCTCGGCCCAGAGTCCGCAATTCCTGCTGCGCATTTTCCGCCATCTGATGACACATGCTTGAGACGAGACCTTCCTGTACTTGCATTATGCCTTCCAAGCCAACCCATGGCGCTTCCAATTCCAGATGCCAGTACTCGGTCAAGTGTCTCCGTGTTCGGGATTTCTCAGCTCTGAAGGAAGGAGCGACAGTGTATATCTTGCCTAGGCTCGAGATGGCGGCTTCAGCGTATAGCTGCCAGCTCTGGGTTAGGTACGCTGTCTGATCGAAGTACTTTACCTCGAAGAGTGTTGAGCCTCCTTCGCAGGCCGCGGTGATCAGGGTTGGCATCTGAACCTCTGTATAGCCATTCGACTTCAGCCACGTTCGCGCAGCGTCAAGCATCTTTGCCCTTGCACGGAGTATTGTCTGCATCTTCTGGCTCCTGATCCAGAGATGTCTATGATCCAGAAGGAATTCTGGCCCGTGTCGTTTCATTGCTATCGGGAACTCCTCGGACGGCCTGTGATAGACCTTGATGTCACGTAGTGAGACCTCATATCCTCTCGGAGACCTGGCATCCTTTCGAACAACGCCAGAGACTTCTAGAGTGGATTCGCGAGGCAATTCCTCAAGTTCTTTGAACGGCTTCTCAGGAAGTTGATCTTTCTTGGCAGTGCACTGGATGATTCCTGTCCCATCACGGACGAGGAGGAACAGTATTCCTCCGCCGGATCTCTTGGCATGAAGCCATCCTCGAATCTTCACATCTCTAGACTCCATGCCTCCAGTCAATATGCTCTCTACTGTTGAGTATTCCTCACTCATGCTGTAAGAACCTCCAAACGCAGATAGACAGAACTAGGTGATGGGCGTCTCCCAGAGCCGCAAAGGCTCGTTAAAGCGGCCACCGTCCAACCAACCCACCGAAACCTCAGCTTCGTCCAATTACGTATTTTACCTTTGCTTTTCGGTACGTACGATCTCGGACAGTCTCCTCCACATAATGCAACATTCAGCCCTGCAGGTACTCATACTGGAATACATGCGTATATGGTGTTTGAGCTGCTGATTACGCTGCGAGTTGACTTCGGGACGTTGACGAAGATCGCCTCTGTCGAGATGAGAATACAGGCAACCCGGCCACTATCGACAAACATAATCATGAATACCTACAGCGTCTGGCAGTCTCACGTGGGCAGGCCCTATGTTTCTGACAGGGGAAATTCGCCTAACCGATACATCTGTGATCTGAGAGGAAAGGTTGTTTACCGGGACTCGGTCCACTCCGGGGAATTACCGGGGGGTGTGGCCACACCTGTACCCACATACCCCCGGGTCTCGCCATATTCGTTACTAGATAAACGCAAGCTGTTGCGAACACAGGCCCACCTCCTCGCTCAAGCCCAGGTCTAAACCGCATCGAACGCTTACAAGTTACCTGCAGACACGAAGCAGCGTCGAGACCATTCTCTCAGCTGCCCTTCCGTCTCCGTACGGATTCTTCAGCTTTGCCAGCCTTCTTTTCCCATCCTTGCGTGCAAGGATTCTCTTCGCTTCCTTAAGGATCCTAGGCTTGCATGCCCCGACAAGGATGTTCGCTCCGAGCGTCACCGTCTCGGCCCATTCAGTTCGGTCTCTGAGGGTCAGACAAGGAACCTGAAGCAGAAATGCCTCTTTCTGCATGCCACCAGAGTCTGTCAAAAGCATCCGAGAACCCTTTACGAGGCTAAGCATGTCGATGTAGTCCAGAGGAGGCACAGGTCGTAGACTTCTAGAATGGGAAACCTTTGACCAAAGGCCGAATCTGCGAAGATTCTTCCGTGTCCTCGGATGAACAGGGAAAATGGTCAATACCCCAATCCTGGTGACTGCAGAGAGAATCGCGTTCAGACGTTCCGGATCGTCTACGTTCTCCACACGGTGAGTTGTCAATACTAGGTAACTCTCAGGTTCCAATGCCAATCGGTTTAAGATGTTTGATGATTCTATCGCTTTTCTCCAATGGACGATGGCGTCCATCATAGTGTCTCCTACGTGGAAGATTGACTGAGCACGAATTCCTTCACTGCGAAGATTCCTCACCGCAAGCTTGGTAGGCGCGAAAAGAATGTCAGAGCAGTGATCAACAAGTATGCGATTCATCTCCTCGGGCATTTTGAGGTCTCCAGATCTAAGACCGGATTCCACATGTGCCGTACGTATACGAAGCTTGGCTGAAGCTAGCGCCCCGGACAAGGCGGTGTTTGCGTCTCCGAAGACAACGACCACATCCGGTCTGTAACGGAGTATGGCCTTTTCGACGCCGACCATCATCGCAGCAGTCTGCTCAGCGTGAGTGCCGCTTCCAACTCCGAGATCTACTTTGGGTCTCGGAAGGTTGAAGTCCTTGAAGAATACTCTTGACAGCTCATAATCGTAGTGTTGGCCGGTGTGAAGAAGTTGAAGCTCAACCCTCTCGTCTTCATTCAGAAGCCTGATTAGAGGGGCTGCCTTGACGATCTGTGGCCGAACTCCCACAATGAGCATGATCTTCAGCGGATCCATCCCACCGGCCTCCTGTATGATCCGAAGCTGTCGCGCTACTTAGCTATTCTTCCTTTCGGCAGGCTATTCCTGCGGAACATCTGCAGTATGCTACTGAAACTGGCAAACAGACAATGCGGCCCCGGGCCGTCATGAATTGAGGATATGTGTGGATCAGTGATAATGTCCGAATTTCCGGAGTGTTTGACGAAGATCTTCTCAGAACCAATTCTGTACTGCAACCGCGCATGAGATTCGTGCTGACAGTTGTTTGCAACCATATCACCTCTCTGTGTTCTAGCACCTGGGCGCATTCTTCCAATTCGTACGACCAAATTTGCTGAGATCTGTATGATTGTGTCAAGACTCTTCGCATCAACAGCAATCACAGGGCTAATTCAACACGAAGGATCCGGTTTCGAAACGGATTGGTACAATGCTTTCTTTTGATCTATCATGAAGGGCTTTCCAAGGCATCATAGGCTTCTAGAAGGGCTTTCTCTGACTGCTCCCAAGTGAATCTCACAGGGTTATTGACCACTGGCGGAACCCTTAGTACCTTTCCAATTGCTGCTGGGAAATCGCTCAGCGGGGTTACCGTGATAGGGAGATCTGAGTGAGCGAACTCTCCGACTGGGGTAGCGATGACTGGCTTCCCAAGAGCAAGGTACTCTCCCACTTTTCTGACAGAGTGCGGTGAATAGAACTTTGCGGACGGCATGTCTTCCCGTCGAGGCAGGACGCAGACATCGGCGATGGATATCCAGTTTGGAACGGCGTTGTGGTCTAGCCATCCAGTGATCAGGACTCTATCGGTAATCTTCTCGGCTTTGAGATATCTCTCTACGTTAGGTCTATCAGGGCCGTCTCCTGCCAGTACAAGAACGAGGTCATCCTCTTCTTTCAACATGTCTGACAGAGTCTTCACCAGATCAAGGGTGCACTCGACTTCTGAGAACTTGCCGACGAAAAGAACGATTTTCTTACCCGACAGCTTCTGCTGCTTTCTGAAGTCGTCCGGGGGCACTGTTGGCCGAAAATCAGATGGGGGATAGTTGGGCAGTGTGTAGACTCTTCTGGCACCCCACTCTTTCGCACGTCGCTCCAGAACCTTGTTGACTACCAGAACAATGTCGGCGTGTCGTGTCATGTATCGTTCTATCTTCTCGGCAAGCCATGCTACTAGCCAGCTATGGCCGAAAGCACGGAGTTCCTCCGCCCACGGGCTGCGCACATCGTAGACCCACCTCTTGCGTCGAATGACTGGCGCAAAGCCCCAGATATCGGGACAATTAGAGACAAGGTACGCGTCAGTCCGTTGACAGATCACTTGAAGAAAAAAAGCGGAGTACCGAAGAAGAGCGGCTAGGACTTTCGGCTTGAATCTAGACCGCAACTTAGGTGACAGGACATATGCATCATGACCAGCGTTCTTCAGACTTTGATATTCAAGCTGGATTCTGGGCAGTCTCTCCGGCTCAGAGTGAACGAGACAGATCCTCATCCTTCTCCCCCTAAGATAAGGCGGGCAGCTTTCTCTGTTCCTCTCTCAACCGGAGGCATGTTCATCTTGTCAGCTCGACTGACACATCCCTCAAGCTTTTGAGGAGTCAATCCGTCGATTGGCAGGTAAATGCCGTAACCCTTGTCTTGAATAAACAGTGCCACTTGCTCCATCTCACGGACAGAGCTTCTTCTCCACTTCGGGTTTGGTATGATAACTACAGGAACACGGTAGTTTAAGGCCTCCCAAATCGTATATCCGAGATGAGTAACAACCACTCTCGCAGAAGCAAGGACCTCATCCAGTCCGATCAGCCGATTCACCACGACCCACCCCGGCTTACTGTACTGAGCGACGTCCAGATCCGCTATGGTCATAGTAACATCGTTGAGTCCTGTCTTGACTGCAATGTCATATAGTTCCTTGAAACCGAAGCTCCCTGGGCTTATGACTATCCTACCGTTCCTTGTAGACGGCGCAACGCTTGGAAGAAGGAGACCCACATACTTCGCCTTTTTGGAATGGAACTTCTGTTGCTCTCTCCACTGGAGCAAGGTGACCTCTGAAATCAAATCCAAGTACTTTGAGGTCTTGCTAGGCGAGAGTACTCGGACTGAGTCCTCCACGCTAACCACCTTCGATCCGAAGACCTTTCCAATTATGCAAATGGGTATCGCTATGTTGGATCCGGTTGAGACCACGACATCCGGCCTATACTTCACCCAAATCCAGAAGGATTGGAGGCCGCATAGAAAGAACTGATAGATGAACCTCCAGAACGACGTCTCCGGTTGGCGAGGTTTCCTGACCGCAGCCACTTTTCCCAAGGATGAGAGACGAGCGATCGAGAGGGAGTCATGCTCATCGACCAGAAACATGAGTGATGCTTTGGACGCCAAGGCCTGGCCCAAAGCCAAGGCATACCCCGTATGTCCTCCGCCTCCAGCGGACAATAGAACCTTCATTTGACTTTGGTCCCGGAGTGATGAAATTCCCAAATCGGCTCTATTGCGGTGACGGATATTTAAGTGGCAGTTGCGAATTGAAGGTACTCACGAATGAGCTTTCCATTGAGTAACCTTCCCTCCTTAGTATTCAGACCTACGCACGGAAGCAGAGAAACGATCAGACTATTTCCTTCTCTGACAAGTCTAAAGGGATAGGTTCTACAGACATCTGGCCGATGGGCGTATACGCTACAGACACCTCCGTCCCCACGCCTCTGAAAGAAGATGCATTCACCGTTTGGTTTGGCGACCAGAACCGTGCCTACAGTTCTTCCCAGTACCACAGTCTCAGTTGCATTCTCAATGTCAGGACATGACCTCTTTAGCCGTACCACATCATCACTGGTCACGACCGGACCGCCGAGTCTACAGCAAAAGGTTCCGCATCGGCGGCATTTGAACCGAAGACCCTTTGGACTTAGCTTAGTGACCTTCAAATGCGATCCTTTGATCAAGAACACCGCTGCCGCAGACATCTATTCCTCAGCTCTTGGTGCCCACATCAGCAGACAGAGGTCTGCAAGAGACTGTTTCTGTTTCAACACAATCATCTCTACACCTGGACACGGGGGAGAAGTATTATGACGTACGTAGTGAACATGACGATATTTCTTCTCCACTATCACCGACGTGCCTCCTCTGCAGTACTTCCTCATTGGCCTTGTGTTTTCCAATGGAAGTGTGGGGCTGTCCAATGGACGAAATTGGGTGTGATTTGGGAAAACCAATATTGCTTTTCGCACGAAACAGAACCAGTAGCGCTGGAAACTTCATGATTAAACGAAGAAATGACTGCTTGTGTTCACATAGACGCGTTAAGTCACGCCTCTCTCTTAGTTCAAACTGCCAAGAAGTCGAAAACGACTCATATTAGCGCGACTCCCTGAAAACAAGAGACCATCGAGGTTTGATGAGTTTGATGACTGAGCAGACGGATGCTAAGTACAATGTTCCAGTCAGGCTAGCAGAGAAGGCCATGCGGGTACCGAAAGAACTCGTGACGAATCTGAAAGGAGCCGCCGGAGGCAAGCTTTTGGCTCGAATGAAGAAAGAGGCTCTAGACTGTCCTGTGAAGGGGAAGGCCGTGTCTTTCGTTGAGTGCTTCGGCTGCAAGAACTTTCTGCGAAGAATAAAGGGAACAGTGGGATGCAAAGGAGAACAATAAAAGGCGGGTCAGTCGTCGCTTTTTCCTAGGCTCTTCGTTCTATTGAACTACTTCGCCTGTCGCGAACCTATTCGCTAGTCGGGTTATCTTGACTTTTACGTGATCGCCTGGTTTGGTGTTTGGGACAAAGATAACGAAGCCTTCGATTCTCGCTATTCCTTCTCCTCGTCTGCTTGTCTCTTTGATGTCCAGCTCGTATTCCTTGCCTTCTTCGACAGGTTTCGTAAACATTCTAGGCCTTCCTTCGAGACTCATCTTTTTCACCTCTTTTCGGTTTCAAATGCCTAGCAAGTCTAAGCCTCGTTTCGGCAGTATCCCTACTTGAGACGCTCTACAACGTCCGCAGTCGCAAAGCCGCCCATGACGCCTGTAATGCGAATCTTGACTCTTTCTCCTGTCGTGGCTCCGCGCACATAGATCTTGAAGCCCACAATGTTGCACAGTCCGTCTCCCTTGCTTCCAACATCTTCGATGGTAGTTTCGTATTCTTCTCCTTCCTTAACAGGAGAGGGACGCACCAATTGCTCGAGCTGCACCGGTCTTCCGTAGCGCCGGTAGTCTCTGGATCTCCTTTCCTGATGCTGTGACTTTTCTCGCAACCTTCTAGGCATTATGCTGCTTTCTCCAGCTCAGAGCTAGCTACAGGAAAAACAGCCCGCCGTCTTCGGCTACTTGCTCTTCTCCTGCGAATCTAACTCGACGATATTGGGACGGCAATGCAAATTTAAAGCTTGCTAGCGAGAGTTGAGTGCGTCTCTCGCGACTCAGGCCATCTTAGTGCAAGACTTCTATCGCATGTGTCCCTCATATCTCTAAGATAGGTGGAGTAGTAAACCGTGTCTACGCTCTCAATGGAAGGCTGTGTCTGAGCAGAGAAGCTATGGATGATTCTTCCCGAATGCGTGACGATGTTCAAGAGAGGCCCCCAAGACTCCTCTGTTAGTCTTCGCCTCACGGAGAATCTGATTCACCTTCGTTTATGGGCAGACGCTCTAAGAATCCTCCTACGCGCATAAGCCCGCTTGTAGGCTCTCCATCGCAGAGAAAGGCTCTTGACTCGGCCTCAGTGGATGAGGCTATTTGAAAGAACTTCCTCCGATCTCCTTTCCCCAGCGCAGTGGCGGCAAGTGTGAACTCGGCCGCCGTGACAATCGTTTTGTGCCCTTGAGCAGACCTCAAGGCTGAGAGTAGGTTTGGCCTTCAGGAACATCCACACTGTGACTTGGTCACGCTTCCTTGTGGACAATGAGAGGGCAATACATGACGTTCTCTCGATCCTCAAGAGAAACCACAATTTCCATCTTGGACCGAGGCAGATCCTTCTTCAAGATGTGTCCTCTGATCACCCATGAGGCCGGCCGTATGAAGTGCGGTTTACGGAGTTGCTCGCTGAGTCTCCTAGGACGGCCTAGGTTCGTTGTGCAGCCTAATTCACACGTAGATCCAGTGCCACTTGATACCAGTTCGGTCCTGTGCTTCGGACAACTCTGCCACACTCTAGAGTTACGCGTCTCGATTGAATGTCAGGATTGAGAGCGACCTTCTCTGCGACCTTTCGAACCGGATCTTCGCAGCTACGTGCATGTGTGAAATCATAGTAGTGAACCGTCCCTCCCTCTGAGCGTATTGAAGCGACGGCCGAGCCCAGATAGTCATACGACTTCTCTGGGAGAGGCATCAAGACCCTGTGTAAGCGCCCTCTGAAGAAGGATTCGGCAACTCTTTTCGATTCGCCAAATATCGCAGTCACCGCGCCTTTAACATTGTTCATTCTTATGTTTCTGAGTTGATACCTGATGGTGTGAGGGTTCAAGTCCACGGAGTAGACATGTGTTCGACCCGCCTTCTTGGCAATCATTACGGAAAAACATCCCACACCCGAAAACATGTTCAGCACCTTCTCCGATACTTTTGAGTCTCTGCAGAGTTCGGCCACCCTGACTCTTTCGTGAAGCAGACGCGGAGAGAAGTATGTTCTTGCAAGATCTACCGCGAAGACACACCCATGCTCTCTGTGAAATGCTACGGTTTTGTGCTCGCCACACAGCCATTCAAGCCTCCTAGTCCTGTAGTCTCCTCCGACCGCTCCAATCTGCCTTAGAACAGTCTTGATGTAAGGCAAGCGATTCTTGAGAGCTTCTGCGATGAGAAAGCGTTCTTCCGCAATCGATTCAGGGATCTTGATGATCGCAACATCACCAATGATATCAAAACCTTTCACTGTCTGTGTAAGCTTGCTTTGGGGAAGGATTTCCCTTAGAGTTTCAGTGACTATTCTGTGTTTACGTCCCATTTTCCCGACGCAATCCCTTGTGAATCTAGGCATGCGCGAATTAACTGTCATCCTGTTGATGAAGTTGTGCGAAACGAAGTGCTGTAGGGTTTGGGCAACAATGGAACACTCACAAGTGTAGGGTTGGGTCGAAGCGTTTATTATGCGCGACCTCTTACTTCGGGAAATCACGCCTTGACCAACCTGAGAGAGAGTAGGACAATGAGTGCAGAAGAAAGTGCAAAGAAAGAAGAAGCAGAAGAAACAGGTGGAATCCAGTACGAATGTATCAGCTGTGGAACGAAGGTGACTGCGGAGCAGCTGGCCGTGACCCCTGAGATAAAGTGTCCCATCTGTGGATACCGGATTCTGAAGAAGGTCAGACCGCCAATAGTGAGGCATCTGAAGGCACGATAGACAACTCGGTACTCTGCTCAAAGCAGCAGGATGTCTAGTGGTTCCTCAGTGTTCCTGTGCGACAACCATAACGCTGGAGCAGTAGGATTCTGGCTATCTCGCTAATCCTTTGAATTCACCGACTGTGATCTTACCGGGTGCATCTCTCAAAAGGCAGGGGCTTGGATAGCTTCTCATTGATCGGGGACTCGGTAATCGGAATGAATATTCCCCTGCTTGTGTGAATCTGGGAAGGAGGACAAGAGATACGCGAGGAGCGATTCGCTGGCGGAGATTCCAGCACTTGGGAGCAACCGTCGAGTACCCAGCGGGCACATGCTGGGAATGCACTCGCTGCACGATATGCTGTCAGGACACAGCGTCACACAAGCGTTGTATTCGAATCTTGCCTCAGGAGGTCTCAAGAATATCTCTGGAAACCGACCTCAAAGCAGAACAATTCTCAACTCCGCATCTGAGTTCCTCCCCGTACACCCATGAGATGCGAAAGGTGTCAGGCAAATGCTTCTTCCTCAGAGACGGACTGTGCTCAATCTACGATGCTAGGCCAATAACATGCGTCTTCTACCCGTTCTTCCTTAACCGCACGGCAGATGGATGTTACAGGTTCGAGCTCACACCTGAGAAGTGCGCAGGAACGAGTCACGGACGAGAGATATCTGAAATGAGATTTCGTCGCTTGTTCGCCCTTGCTATGGGGCGGCTGAGTCGAGCGAGCGAGGACTTAGCTTTTTAGACAGCACGACTAAGTCATAGTCTCCTGTGCAAAAGTGACATGGTTTGTCTAAGCCAGACAAGTATGAACTGCTCGCGGAGACGGCGAGAAGACGAGGTTTCTTCTGGCCATCCTTCGAGATCTATGGCGGCGTCAGTGGTTTCATAGACTACGGCCCATTGGGCATCAGCCTTCGGAGAAGGATCGAGGAGAAATGGCGAGACCACTTCATCAGACAAGAGAGACTTTCGGAGCTAGACACTCCGATCATAGTTCCGGAAAAAGTCTTCGAAGCATCTGGACACGTCGAACACTTCAAAGACCCAGTCGTAGAGTGTCTCGCATGTAAACGATCCTACCGCGCTGATCATCTTCTCAAGGAAAGGACAGACATCGATGCGGAGGCACTGTCGCTCGACGAAATGGACAACGAGATCAAGCGGAATCTCATAAGATGCCCCGAGTGCGGAGAGGCACTTTCAAAGCCTAGGCAAATGGGAACGATGTTCAAGACCACAATAGGTCCGTATGTCGAGTCGACGGCGTATGGGCGGCCTGAGACAGCACAAGGAATATTCATCGACTTCAAGCGCCTGTACGAGATCGGAAGAGAGAGGCTTCCGATGGGAATCGCTCAGATTGGCCGAAGCCTGAGGAACGAGATTTCGCCCAGGCAAGGCCCCATTAGGCTCAGAGAACTCAACATGATGGAATTCGAGTTCTTCTTTGACCCAGAGGATCTTCGTTCGCCCAAGCTGGAGCAGGTCAAGGATGAAGTCCTGAGACTGGTACCTGTGGAGTGCAGATTGAAGAGGATGGAAGAGCCTCTGGCCGTCACGGCTGCAGAGGCACTTGAGTGCGGATACATCCTCAACCCTTGGACCGCGTATTTTATGGTCCAATCGAAGAGATTCGTCACTGCTCTTGGCATTCCATTGGAGAAGCAGAGGTTTCACGAGAAGCTTCCGAAAGAGCGAGCTCACTATTCTGCTCAAACGTATGATCATGAGGTTTTGCTTGACAGATGGGGATGGGTCGAACTGGCCGGTCATGCTTACAGAACTGATTTCGACCTGAGGGCGCATGCGGAAGGCTCAGGCGTTGACATGAGGGTCTTCAAACCCTACAATCAGCCAGTAACGAAGACAGTGAGGAAGCTTGTTCCACAAATGCAGATCTTAGGAAAGAAGCTCGGTGCGAGAACCAAGAGGATTGCGGAAGAGATCACTCGTCAAGATTTGAAAGCAGTCGAGCAGACTTTGGCAGCCAAAGGATACATTGAGATTGAAGGTTTCCGAATTGGGTCCGAGGACGTTAAGATAGTTGAGGAGACTATTGAAGAGAGAGGGAGAAGATTCATCCCTCACGTGGTTGAACCCAGTTTCGGTTCAGACCGCCTTCTCTATGCAGTACTGGAATATGCATATTCGAGAGAGAACGATAGGGTCGTCCTCCGTATTCCTAGAGATCTGGCACCTGTGCAGGCAGTGGTTCTGCCGCTAATGCCAAAGGACGGCCTCGCAGAGAAGTCTCTACAGCTATATCGAACTTTACTTGACGAAGGTTTTGACGTTGAGTACGATGAGACCGGTTCGATTGGCCGGCGATACGCGAGGGCTGACGAAGCGGGAGTTCCGGTCGCAATCACTATTGACTACGACACTATGAAGAATGATTCAGTAACCCTGAGGGATCGAGACACGTGGCAACAGGTCAGATGTGGAATGGGAGGCCTGCCTGATCTCCTTCGAGCGTACGTTAGAGGCAAGAAGAAGTTTGGCCAATTAGGTGAAGTTGTAGAAAGGCCCGTCACAGACTAGCGGCATCGCTTCGTTGATTCAGATAGAAGGCCTTCACCTGAAGCAGTGTTCCTACTGTCGCTGGGATCAGATACTCTTTTAACGGTGCTTCGACAAGATTTTTCCATGAACCTCTTGGTGCTCGTCCGTTGACGTTTCCCATTGAAAATGAGGCCACGATCAGACGAAGGATGCTCAGCATATGTAATGATCATGGGAGAAAAGTCGTTGACATAGCCCGCGAGCTTGCCCAGATGTTGGACTCGTTGGCTGAGGGGAAACATAAGGAAGCAAAGACGCACTACGATCAGATGCTGAAGATGATGGAGGAAGTTGACAAGCTAAAGGCTACCCTGCTTAGCGAAGTCGCCTCTGTGGGAACCCTTTTGATAAATCGAGAAGACTTTCTTCGGCTGATATTCCAAGTCTCCGAGATCGCTGACAACGCCGAGGCCGTTGCCTTCAGGCTCGACGGGATCATGACGAAGAGGTGGAAGGTCGACAGCAAGCAGATGAAGGCGATCGCGTCTCTGATGGGGTTGGTTTTGGAGGAGATGGTGAGGTTGCGCGATACGATGATGTCATTGAACATCAACCCCGATAAGGCGCTGCAACTATCCAAATCTGTTGAAGCTGTTGAGAGAAGGGTGGATTCTGAGCAGAGAAGCCTGGATCTGGAGATTCTTAGCAGCAAGTCCCCAATTCAATCGATACTGATTCTCAGGGACATCGTGCAGCATCTGGAGAGAATGGCGGACATCGGGCTTGATGTAGTGGACTTGGTAAGAGTCATAGCCGTGGTTGGCTAGGTAGCTGGAAGCATGTCAGAATCTGTCGAAGCTGAGCTTGTAGGCGCCCGTCTCATAGTCTGGAACCCGGAAAAAGGCACTGCCCTGTACAGATCAGGGTTCTTTGGGAAGCCTGTTGGACTGCCGAAGCCGAAGCCCGACCAAGACTTCGATGCACCACTTATGCTTGACCTGATGGAAGGTATGTATCTACTTGAGCAGAAGAAGCTGCACGTGATCGAGCTGGGCACTCGAAGAAGGGTTAACAAGGCAAAGCTCAGAAAGTTGGCAAACAGAGTCTATCAAGGCTTCGATCCTGCCTACAAAGTCTACAGACACCTGCGAAGCAAAGGACTGGTTGTTACCCCTGGGATAAGATTCGGTGCTGACTTCGCTGTCTATGAACGAGGCCCAGGAATTGATCATGCTCCTTTCTTGGTTTCAGTCAAGCAAGGACAGGAGACGATGGGTACGTTCGAGATCGTCAGAGCAGGCAGACTTGCCACTGCCGTCCGAAAGCAATTCACCATCGGGGTCCCTGACGGGAAAGGCGAAAAGATCGATTATCTGGTCTTCAGTTGGTTCAAGGCCTAGAAGACCAACATTTCGCTACCGATGAATGCGTCTGGCTTTGAGTTTGCGGGAACTTAAGAGATCTACTCACTCGTACGTTTACGAGCAAATCTACGATCTTCAAAACCCTTTTAAGCTATGAGGCTGTACGGGGGGCGAAAAGACGGTTCTGTCAGTTCGAATAGGTATACTCGTCTGGGTGAAGATTGTTTGACTGAAGGGAAGATCGGAATACTAGGGTACGGTGTCTACATTCCTTGGCAGAGGATCCAGACTGAGACTATCGTGAGAGCTAGGGAGAGAGGAAAGAAAGATCTTGTAGAGATCGTCGACAAGGTGAGGAACGGACTTCTTCTAAGATACAAGTCGATCGCAGGCCATTGTGAGGACAGTATTACGATGGCTACCGAAGCGGCTGAAAATGCTCTCAGAATGTCTGGAATAGATCCCAAGACGATAGGAACAGTGATCGCTGGATCTGAGTCCAAGCCATACGCGGTCGGTCAGATAGCGAGACACGTTGCCTCTTTCATAGGCGTCGGCAATTATGTTTTCACAGCCGACATAGAGGGAGCCTGCAACGCCGGTATGCAAGCAGTCAGTTTTGTCGAATCAGACATAAAAGCCGGTAAGATCGATTGCGGCCTGGCTGTAGGATCTGATATCGCGCAGGCCCCCAGAGGAGATCCATTGGAGTATGCTGCGGGCGCAGGGGCTGGTGCCTTCGTTTTGGGAAAGGAAGGCGATTTCCTTGCAACAATTGAGGACATCGCACCCTACTCTAGCTTGACAATGGATTTCTGGAGAAGAGAAGATGTTCCTGTGCCCTCTCATCTTGGCAGAACTACTGTCGAGGCCTATATCCAGCATGTAACGGGGGCCATAGCTCATCTTCTGAAGAGACATAAGGACCTACGACTCAGAGATTTTGATCACGTCACTTTTCACCAACCATCAGGCTATATGCCGCTAAAGGCGTGCAAGTCTCTGCTGCAACCGTCACTCAACCCTGTTGGAGAAGACGTGGTTGACAGGATGAGGCTCACTGAGGAGGACATTGAGAGGAAGATTAAGCCATGGCTTCGCGTATTGGATACGGGCAACACCTACGCCGCCTCTACACCGATTGCTGTGGCATCAATACTAGACAAGTCCAAGCCTGGAGACAACATTCTTGCAGTCTCATATGGTTCAGGAGCATACGCTAATGCCACTTGGATCAAGGTTCAGGAAGGGATCAGGAATAAGGCGAGACTGGTTCCGACAGTTGAGGAATATGTGAACAGAAAGGTTGAGATCCGGCTGCAGACGTATCAGGATCACGTGCTTGAGAGACTCAGAAGAATGAGAAAGTACTTTGAATCCTATAGGCTGGTTGGAGACATAGAGCCGATCGGATCTGAAGAGATGGAGATTCTTCTCTGCGATGGATGCAAGCGAGTGTATTATCCCGCTCGAAGCAGGTGCCTCTCGTACGACTGCAAGGGTACGATTGAGAAGAGACTGTTGCCTAAGCATGCTAGGCTAAAGTCGTTCAGACAACTCTCCTTGAGAGAGAGATGGATAACAAACTACGACGTGATCAAGAGCGGGCAAGCCGTACTAGTCGATTGCGCGATGAATGACCTGAAACTAGGAATCCCTCTTGAGGCAGTAATAAGAAGACTGGACTACGAAGGAAAGAGTGGACTCATCATTTACGGGCCTGCTTACAGACCAGCGTTCAGAGACAGCAAAGAGCAATTCGCATGAGATAGACACGCAAGATACCACCAAGAACGTAGCCTGTGCGCTTTGCAGGCCGCTATTGAGCAAGGTCAGTCTCCGGACACAAAGTAACAGACGGTCCTAGCAGGTAGCTTTGCTTCCAGTTCAGGTGGAAGCCTGAAGAAAATTACCTCGCATGTGAATGCCGTTCAGCGGAGCGAATCACTATACTGCTCCATCGGACCGACCAGATCTCCTCCTGCCGCGAGGGAAGAAGGAGACCAGCGTCACTATAAGAAAAAGAACGGACATTACGTAGAAACCTGCAAACAACCCATCGAGTGTGCGGGCCTTGGACCGAACGGATCGTATCAAGGCCTCATTGTAGATCAACAGCGTAAGAGCCGTCGTCTCAGTGTTTGAGCTGCCCATAGGTTTTCCTTCGCTGTTGGAGAGCGCGGTCAGTCCCCCGTCGTCTTGCTGCATACTCCATAGATGACGTTCGATTTCAGTGAAGATGGGTGACTCTACCTTTAGGACCTTTGCAGTATAGAGGAGTAACGCGAGCTTCTGATTACTGTGAAAGCCGTCAACGATTCTGAAGGACCAATCGTCCAGTCCCTTTCCATTCCAGAGAGATACTGCTTGGCGGAACATACGGTAGGCCTCATGGGTCTTGCCCTGGAGGAACGATCGCAGAGCACGATAGCATATTAGGTCCGCATATAGGCCGTAGGAGATGACTTGGGAATCGTGTCTTCTGGCCACTACTACGTAGTCTGGTGTGGACTCGACTATGTGGTCGACTGCGTTACGTATCGTCGGTATCTGATCTCCGACTACAATTTCAAAGAGTCCAGAAGACGGGATTCCGTATCTCCTCAATGAGTCTTTGATTTGAGCGGCTATGTTTGGCCTGAATGGTTCAAGCGCGTATGCTGCGAAGAGGTTGTCGGAGTAGAGCCAATACGTCTGACGGTACTTCCATTTGAAGTCCTTGAACTCGCTTGTCAGCCAGTGAGTGCCTGGATCTTCACTTTCGTAGATAAGACCGAGAGAAGGGTTGAACCGCTTCTGGAGGTAGTCCGCGGCCTTGATGACTTGGGCGGGAAAAGCGGCGTTGCCGCAGGCTTGCTGTGGGATAGATGTACTAAGGCAAAGAAGAACGAGCAGAAATAGGATCGTTCCGCGGTCTCTTCCCATGTGTTCTCCCGGATCCCTCAGGTTCACGGACATCAGGATTCCTGATGGGGGCCGATGGTCTTTGCAGTCATACTGATTGTGGAAATGGATGCTCTACTGGCAATAATGGGGATCACATGAGGATAATGAGAATAGCGCTCATTTCTGAGAGACGAATCACTAGTTGAGTGCAGTGGCATATGACTTGAGCTATGTGGTCTCGATCTCATAGATGCCCAGATACTCCAATACCATGGTAAGTGGTGCAGTCTCCTCAAATTCCAGCTTACCTGATCCAAGGATCCAACTCAGCCAGCCAGTGTCGTAGAGAATGTATCCCCTAAAGGTGACTCGCGCATCCGCTGGATACCGTTTGACCAGTACGCGCAACGGTTCTGTCAGGATCACGCGGATCTTCAGGGTCGCCTGTTCTCCGGAACGCATCTCTAGGGAATCGACTACGTCGGCATACGCCACGCGTTGTCCCTTGGGGTCTACTATGTCCATGTGCCCTCCGGATATGTGGACTGTTGTCA
>Ga0315277_10004172_pt1 | contig 19362 bp, 13 predicted proteins | sample YL17G05_15_MG_FD_203695 | JGI IMG/M metagenome (GOLD analysis project Ga0315277, IMG submission 203695) | Sediment microbial communities from Yellowstone Lake, YNP, Wyoming, USA - YL17G05_15 | ecosystem: Environmental > Aquatic > Freshwater > Lake > Sediment | place: USA: Wyoming | collected... | reverse complement strand
GCATCGAAGGAGAGCAATTTGCGCAGGTTCTCCCTCGTCTCAGCGATGTCATCAACGATCAAGACGCGGATGCGCTCCATCGGCTGTTCCACTTACCATTCCCTCCACCGGAAAACCGGGCTACTGTTCCGTAGTTCGACCCGTGGTTCCGCCCGCCACAGATCCGCTGGACGTGCTGGATGGCAGGGAGTATATGGGAGGCGTTACGCCGTATGGCAGCTTAGGCGGAAGTTCGATGCCAAAGCGGTCAAACAGGTACTGCAACGTGACCGATTCGGTGGGCACCTGGTTCACGTCACCGGCCGAGCGCAGCACCAGATCAATGCTGGCCCCGACTTCTTCCGCGTACTTGAGCACCATCGCGTCCTGTGGCGTAACGATGAGCGTTACGGGCTCAACCGCTGCACGAGTAGGAGCAGGCGGCGGCGCCTCTCCCTCTGCCGCCTGCACCTCGACGGGCGGCGCTCCCTCCTCGGGGGTCGGCACTCCCTCCTCAAGCGACCAATCGCCTATGTAGAGCACGATGGCGTCCTGGACCGTCATTTGCGTCACCAAACGGGGGCGCTGCGCTTCGCCTGGCGTGAGGTTGACCACCCACCCGTTGCCTAATACCTGCAACCGCCCCATTATGCCACCCTGGCACTCCTCGCCTTCCGGTGGCTGGACACAGGCGGCGTTATCGGGCAAGGCCGTCTGGAACTCCTCGTCCAGGTCCGTCACCAACAGCGAGATGAGCACGTCCACGTGGTCACCTGGCTGGAGGGCCCAGGCCACGCCGGCGTAGCGGCTCACCGGCAAGGCGTAGGCTACCTTCCCTGCCGGAATCTGCAGCGCCGCATCCGAACCCATACCCCCCAGGTCACCGGGCTTATCGGTCACCATACCTTCCGTGACCGGCATATTCAACACCATGTCCAGGCGAGCAACGCGTCCCAACGCATCCTCGACGTTGGTGAGGGTGCCCTCAGGAACGGACGTGTCCGGCCAGGTCGCCTTCTGGACCGCATCAGCCGTGATCCGGGTACCTCGGGGGATGTTTTGTGCTGCTACGACGATTTCCAGCATCCCCGTAGATGGTTGCACGTAAACCCCGGCCTCGCCCGCTGCCCCGGTTGCTTCAGGAGATGGTGCAGGTTTGGCTCCCAGGCCACCTATCCTCCACAGAATGACCCCTACGGCCACAGCCCCCAACAGTACGATCAACCCAATCAAGATCAACGTTCGACCGCTGCGCATGCTGCCTCCTTAACTATGTTCCACCGTGGATGAGCCTAGTCGAGCTCTTGTATAGAAATGATACTGTCTTACAATCAAAATGTCAAGTACTCCGCCAGAGGAAAATTTGAGCGCCGCCATCTGTTCGAAGAAGCACCAGGCTTCGATCACCTCACAGGTGTCTCAAACAAAGTCCCGGGCCCTATGCCGGCCCGAGACCTCATCCCACCTTCATTTTCTGAGGCTGCAGCAGTGCCCCGTTTTGTTCTCCAGGCGTGAGAATCCAGGTCCGCTGCCTCGCACATCAACTCAATCAATCAGCCGCAGGAAGATGCGTTCGTACAACTCGTCGAAGATGGAATCCAACTCCTCGCGGCTATCGGCCCCGCGATAGAATCCACCGGTCAGCTCAGCCACCGCCATCATCAATTCGCGGTCCGCCGATTCGCCCAGGCCGATGGTGTAGATGATAATGGCATTGTCGCGGGCCTGCTGGGCATAGTACATCACGCAGTCCTTGGCCTGGCGTTCAGCCTGTGTATCGTCAGGCTGATCGGGCCACAGGTCCTGGTCATCGCAGAAGGAGTTGGGTTGCTGGTTGGCCTCCCCGTCGGTCATCACCACCATGACGTGGGCCGCTCCCGGCCGTCCGTAATGAGGAGCGAGCGTGCTCAGCACCGTGATGCCCAACCGCATCCCATCGGCGATGTTGGTCGAGCCACTGGCGCGAGTGCGGTCCAACTCGTACAGCACCGTAGTGGTGATCACGTCCGGGGTGCAACCGTCAGATCCCAGTCGTCGCATACACTGCAACTCGCTGGCGATTTGGCCGCTGTTGGAATAGCGCACGTAGCCGATCTGATCGAAACGGGGATTCAGCCGGCTGACGAAGCCCCTGGCCGCCTCCAAGGCGTCCCGAATGGGCTGCTCGTCGTCGTAGATGGCGTCGTAGCGCAGATCAGGGTTACCGGGCATACTGCAGTCGGGATAATAAAAGGTACCATCCGGCGTGGTCACCGAGTATCCGCCAGGCCGCCCGGCGAAGCGCGGATCACACGAGTTACAGGCCCAACCCGTGCGGCCGTTATTCGGACTCCTGCTTCTTTCCACACTGTCCAGTGAATCGTCGGTCGAGACAATGATGCGATCCACGTCAAAGCCGGCCCCCCCGGCCCACAGGTGGAGGATATGGGTGCCTTGCGACAGCCATACCTGGTCCCCCTGGTTTCCCCCTTCCCCTCTGCTGAGGCGGCGCCAGGTCCAGTCGCTCTGCGCAGCGCCGTCATAGTACGGTCCGGCAGAGAAACCACTCTCCTGCCCCAGTGGAGCACCGTCAATGCCCCAGAAGATGTGCTGGTTGCCGCTACTAACGCCTCCTTGCCCACGGATGTGGATGTAATAGTTGCCATCCTGAGGCGCGCCAAACTCATAGTCGGCGCGCGGGGCAGGGAACGGCCCGCCCGCTGGCAACCCACGCCGGCAGTATTCCCCATTCAAGAGATCGGCCCAGGTACACGGGACACCCGCGCCACCAGTACCCTGCGTATAGTCGGCGAAGGGATGGTGCGAGATATAGGCACCGCGCACGTCCCGTCCCATCGCGCCGACCGCTTCATTTGCATCAACATTGTACATATTACGCTGCAAGACCCAGAACGTCTGATAGGGCGCCAGGCCCGAGGGGTCAAGCGACATGTTCAGCCGCGAATACTCCTCCGCCTCAATGACGATATAGACCCTGCCCCCCACATTGTAGTAGATGTTTTGACCTGAGCAATGGTCTGCCGCCTCAACTGTGGAAGTGGACCAGGGCAGCGGGAAAATATTCCCATTGGGGTACTGCGCGGCCGACTGTTCCCAACAGCCGTAGCACAGGGTGTCGAACTCCATCGAGCCAGACTTGTCGTAGACGATGACGGTGTCAATGTTGCTGATGTTCTCGGCCTCGGCACTGGCCTCGACCGGGACCTGGCGGAAACCGATGAACTGCATAAAGGTCATAGAGACCTTCTGACTGACTCTGACGCGGAGACGGTCGGCAGTATTCATTTGCTGATTCGGTGGCTGGCTGGTGTCCCGCGAATAGGCGCTGTCCAGCCAGATGATGGCACGCGCCTCCTCCTCCGACGGGCCCGAGACAGGCGAACCGTCAACGACCAGCCGCACGTCACTCTCAGTATAGTCATACCCATTCTCTTGCAGGTATACCAACGCCCGCGTCCGTGCGGCTGATTCCAGTGGCAATTCCGATGCCCCTGCCAGCGCTGCCGCGTCGGCCGCCTGCGCTACCCGCACGCGCTGAACGTAGACCCACCCCAGATCAATGGCCAGACCCACGAAGGCCATGATTCCGATAAAGGCGAACGTGATGATCACCAGGCTCTGCCCCGCCTGGTGCCCACCCATTGTCCGCCTGAATTGCAGCCTCTGCCACCATTGTGCAATTACCTTGTTCATCCTTACCTCCAACCGAATTCGGCGTCTATCACTGGAGAGTTCCACGGTCGGTGACCACCCGCATTTCCGTCTGTGCGCGCATCATCCAGGGATCAGGCAGCGGAACGAAGGGGGCGTTCCACAGCGGATGGTGCATAAAGAAGACCTCTACCACCACGATGCGATTGTCCATCCGCTCGTACCCGGCCGCCTCACGCGCATCATTGATCTGTTGTGTAGCCGGGCCGTGGCGTTGGACAATCTGGGTCATCGAAATCGCGGAATCCGCAGACAGAATGGGGCGCACCCCGCCTGCCTGGCTCGGAACTACGCCGGAGTAGTAAGTAGTCACTGCAAGGGGGTCCACATCGCCGGCACCATCCATCGGAATGATGGTCACGACGATACCCGTATTCGGGTCTAGCGTGCCACGTGTGCGCAGGAACGGCACGTCGGCGGGGGGATTGCCCTGGCGGACGATCCCGCCGGCGATCACCACCCGCTGGCCGACATCATCAGGGGCGAAACGCCCGCGGGCCGCGAAACGGCAGCCCTCACGGCAGGCGTTGACGACGATCAGGTAATCCCGCAGCCCGTACCCGATCTCTACGAGCCCCATCAACAGAATCAAGAGCACAGGCAAGATGACAGCCAGTTCCAACAACCCCTGGCCCCATCCTGTTCCCCGTTTGTTCATGCAGGCCCTCCCTACACGATTACCAGCAGCGTCGCTTTTTACCCAGTATATCACCCTTCCCCCTACTCCACCAGTACACCGGTGGTCGCATTGACCGTGACGATCAAGATGGCCTCCGTACCGGCCAGTGATCCCACTGCGGTCCAGAGCGGCTGCCCGCCTCCGCCATCCGGCATGCGCAACTGCATCGCCAGGTCGGCATCCGGGCGCCGCATCACCAGATCCTTTCCTCCACGGTTCCACCACACCTGCAACGCCCGGTCGCTATCCACGCGCCACTCTGCGGGAGAGAACGTAGACACTGGATAGGGACTGAGGCTCTCACGCACCAGGCGTGCCTTTCCGCCAGCCACCACGATCAGGGCCAGGCGCTGGGTGGCGGGCGAAAAGAACTGGAACGCCCACTCGACCTGGCTTCCCTCCTGTACTTGTGCCGCCGGCCAGCGCGCGGAGACGGCCGCCAGGCGCGCATCCTCACGCCATTGCCCGGCCAGTTCAGCCGCAGGAGCCAATGCCTGCCGGGCCGTGACGGTCTGCGGAGCCATTCCCGCGGCAGGCGAAGCAGCCGGCCCGACCAGCCAACCATAGATCAAGGTTCCCACAATGACCAGCAGGACCAGGCCAAACAGCAACCACAGTAGCCTACGCATACCCGGCCTTCCCATCCCACGCTTCTCCACTCAAGATCCTAACGGCTCCATCAGTGCAGATATGCCCTCATCACGAGGGGCAGGTAGCGGTGAGGGTAATTGCCACTCTCATTGCTATCATAATAGACTTCCCAGGCAGCGGCACCCAGTCTCTGCATATAGGCGACGTGCAGGTGCGGCTCACCGGGTGCTGGCTCTCCCACGCCAATGACCGGCGCACCCTGCATGGTCGGCTGGCCATCGTACAGTACGGTGCGGGTGGTCCAGTCCGTACCGGTAAGAGCGTAACTATAGTAGATCGCATAGTCTGTACCATCCCCTCCGCTACGGTCCGCCTGCCAGGCGACCGCGAGCCGGCCATAGCGGTTCAGCGCGATGGATGGCTGGAGGTCCACGAGATACTCACCCCGGCTTGCCAGGTCATCCAGCGAGTCATACTGGGTCAACGCATCCGGGCCATAATACAGATGGTCCGTCCCAACCTCGCGCATCTCGTCGCCATCAATGCCCCAGTGAGATCCACTGTCGTTGGAGCGCCGGTAGACCAATTTGTACTGCACACAAGACTTGGTGACAGGGTCGTAAAAAGAGCACCAGTCCCACACCACGAAGACCTTGCCTGACCCCGCCGCCACGTCCGGGTTGTTCGGTCCGGCCTGTCGCGGGCAAATCGTGGTCGAAGATTCCCAGGCTGCACCTGGCCCGGAGGTGGGTCGTCGCCGGTAGTAGATGCCACGCCTGGTCTCGTCCCCCTGCACCAGTTGGTCCGTCCATACCACGTGCAAGTAGTTGTCGGCGTAGGCGATGGCTGGCGCATGATTGTCGCCACTCGAAGCCACGGGTTCCGGGTCGGTCCAGTGGTCTCCGAAGGCTCCTCGATAGAAGATCGCGCCTTGCTTACCATATTGGTCATATCGAGGCCATACGATGTGAGGGTTTCCCGCCGCATCCAGCGCCAGGTCCACCCAGGTGATCTTGTTGTAGTGCGTATCTACCGAAGTCACCGGGTCTTCCTGGGGGCTACACCGCCCCTGGGTCAGGGAACAGGTACGATGGCGCACCTGGATCTGCGAGGGGTTGGCGCAGGTATCGTTGAACACGACGTAGGCCACGTGGGCCGTCGTATCGGTGATCGCCACAGCGGCGGCGTAGGCACAGGCGGAATCGGTGCCGGTGAAGACCCGCATCGTGCTACCCCAGCCGGCCCCCGCCTCGGGAGCCGCCCGCAGATAGACGTGGCCCTTGGCCTGCCCGGTGCCGCTCTTGTATTCCTCTGTCCAAACCGCCGCCACCCAGTTCCCAGTGGCACTGACCGCCAGGTCAGGCTGGGCCGAGACGCCCGCCGGCGTCTGCGAGAGGTTGAAGCGCACGTGGAGAAAGCCCAGCGGGGCGGCTGTTGCTACGGCCCACAACACCGCTGCCAGCGCCACCGCCGCCAGCCCGGCTGCCAACACGATCGCCGCACCCTGCCTGGTATTCCTCAATCCTTCCACTGTCGCCACCTCTGCGCGCCTACAACAGGAACAGGTTCACGTTGTAGTTGCGTTCGTCCGCCCCCAGCGTCAGCGTGGTCGTCGCGAAGCGCCCTCCACCCCCGATCCACATCTCCGAGTAGACGGTATAGGCGCCCGGCGGGACGTTGTAGAAACGATAGGTACCATCCTGAATGGTCACCGTGTGATAGACTCGACCACCTGGGCTGTAGGCCCACACGTCCACTCCCTGCAGGGTGCGGGGGATACCGCCCACCAACACCCGTACGTCCCCACCGGCCGAGGCAGTGCCCGCGACCGGTTGCGGAATCGGCCATCCGGTGCACACCTGACACTCCAGCGCATCCAGGTAGAACCAGGTGTCGCGGTAGTCTTCATCGTGCACACCATAGAAACGGATCTGCACATCCTGGCCAGGACGATCGGACAGGCCAATCTCATCCGTCACGTCCACCTGGAACGGCGCCCACGTCCTCGTCGCCGCACCGCCGTTGGCAACCTCCTGCGGGCCGCCCAGGTCAGCGCCGCCGCTGTCCTGCATCTGCAAGAACAGGCGATCGTCGGCGTCCGGGCTATCGGGGATGCTGCAAGGTGCCAGGCTGCCCGCGACCAGGCGCTGCCCACGTACGACCATGGTCGTGATCGTAAAGATCTCGGTCGGGATGTGCACGGTCTGCCAAAGGTACGGACGGTAGGCCGGGCACTCAGGGTAGGAGCCCATCGAGTCGTGCAACCGCATGGACATACTGCCCTCGTAAAAGTAACGGGACTGATGCTTGTACGCCAGTTGCTCGCCAGCGTGCCAATAGGCGAACACCGTTTCGGGGTTGCCCTCAAAGCCTCCCGCATGAAGCAACTGCTGGCACTCGATCAGGCCCGGCGGCTTGATGGGAGGCTCAAACCAGGGAGGAAGTTCGTACCTGTTCGGACATTCACCTGGTAAGCCATACGTCACCCGTACCGGCACCCAGTCCAGGTAGAACGTTCTCCCGCTGGAGGAATGAGCAGACACCCGTACACGGAAGTTGGCGCTGGAAAAGTCACCGGCTGTCCAGGTTCTACCCCAGGTATCGCCGATCCCGCCCAAGACGACAGTATGTTCAGAGGTAGTCTCCCTGCTGTCCGTCTGCACAGGTGTCCAACTCGCTCCACCGTCCCGGGAAAGGTCAACCCTCATCTCGTTGTTACCATCCGTGCCATTCAGGAACCAGTCCAAGCGCACCTCGATGCCCTGGATGATCGCGTCTTGAGGTATGTTGAACCCATAGCCTCTGTAGACGTGACTAATGTCGCTGACGCCGCTGCGAGATGCACGATTGCTGTCATTGGCGTAAGCGTTACCTGGATTGGTGAAGCCCCCATTGAGTCCTGCGTCGTTGGCCGTCGGGTTGCGCCAGCCGGTATTGACCGACGCGCCGATCGTCACGCCTGTAGTGACGGTGATGACGCCCGTGTTGTTGTCCTCTGCCCCGCCCTCGTCCACGTAATTGCTGGTATCCACCCGTGCCCAGATGCGGTGTTCCCCAGAGGTTCCCACCCACATCAACGTGTTCACCACTCGCGTGCCGTAGGGGCCGATGCCCGGCACCCATTGCTTGATCACCCCGATCGGGCCCTGGGGTGGTACAGACACGGGGTCCGCGTAAAAGTCCACGTCGAAGGTCCGGTCAGTCTCGCCCGGGGAGGAATTGGTGATCACGACGGACATGGTGAAGACGGTATTCGGGCAGATCAAGTCCGGCACCTGGAAGGAGGCGATCGAGAGGTCTGGAGGGAGCACGATGACCCGGATGTCCCCCGAGTAGGCGACCAGGTCACTGGCTCCGCAACTGCTGCCAGCGGGGTGGGTTTCGAGCCGATACAAGCCCTGGTAATCCGCGGGGATCGGGAAATCCAGGTCGAGGGCATCCCCGCCAGCACCCACGTTGAGCCGATCCTGCACGATGGCGGAAGTGCCGGTGCCGGTGATGACACACCATAGCAGGGAATAGGGATTGCCGGCCGTGTCGTGGTCCATGACGTCAATGGAGATCGAACTGACCCCAGGGTACACCTCGTGGTCCGACACGACGATGTACGGTCCGGAGACAGTCCAGGTCTTGGTCGCCTCGTCAAACGGTTCGCCGGCCTCCCAGGTGTTGTCGCCGTCGTAGTCTAACCAGGCACGGATGTTCGCGGTCCCAGGCCGGTTCCCAAACAAGGTCGCCGAGACCCGCCCCTGCGCGCCGGTCAGTCCTTCGACATAAGTGGGGTCCGCGCCCGAGTAACTGAACCCACCCTCGGTGGTGGAGAAACTGACCCGCGCCCCCTGCACCGTCCGGCTCCATTCATCGGTCACGGTCGCGACGAACACGTGGGACCGGTCCACGGGCAAGGCGTTCGTCGCCTGGGTCACGTCCAGGTCAATGAAGTAGATGTGGGGCGGCACGACCGTCGGTGCAGAGGGGGTATCGGTCGGCAGAGGGAGAATGGGCGTCACCCCGAAGTTGGGGTTGGTCTCGAAGGCGGGCGGAGGCACGTCACCAAACCCGACCTGGACACCCTCGTTGATCATCTGCGTATTGGCCTGTACGGGGACGAACTCGACGACCGCGCGGTAGAGCGGGTCCACGATTTCGACGTTGTGCCTGACCAATACCTGGACGGGCAGGCCCTGCAACCCAGGCTGGTCCAGGCAGGCGGTGTCTCGCACTGTGGGATCGTTGCAGTCGGTCAGGAACGAAGGATAGCCCCACACGCGGACACCGAAGAAGCCGGGCTCATCGCTATATTGTTGAAACTCTGCCGACGTGTCGCCCAGGTGCGCATCGTTGATCCGCAGTCCAGTAGCAGCCCGGCGGGCTTCCCGCTTGATGAGGGCGACGCGCCGCACATGGTACTGGTCGTCCGGCTCCCCAGACCAGACCACGTAATCCCGCGGACAGAAGGGATAGGGGGCCAGGATGCCGTCGAGGCATTCTCCCTGGACGGGTTGGTAGGTAACGGCGAACCGGGCAGCCTCCCTCGCCGAATGCTGCACGGTGATGTAGCCCTGGATGATGAAGGCAGCCTCAATGATGCCAAGGATGATGAGCAAGAGAACTGGAAGGATCAGGGCAAACTCGACCAGTCCTTGTCCTCTACGCCAGTTCATCACTACGCCTCCTTAGCCCGCCCACGTTCATGCGCAGAGTAACAGTCTCCGCGAATGGAGACGGGCTTGACTTGACCTCATTATACCTCACATCGCCCCCTCTTCGCAAGTGTACTCTAGTACTATAGACGTCTACCCACATGAACAGAGCCCCGCGTTGGGCGGGGCTCTGTCCGGCAGTGCAGTCCACTTGCGTTGCTGCGGTGACCGTTCGGCTAGATGTTGCTCACGATGTTGCTGAAGATGTTGCCGATGGCCGGGCCCAGAAGCGCCAGAATGACAATCACCACAATGGCCACCAAAACAAGGATCAACGCATACTCTACCAGGCCCTGTCCTTCTTCACGCGGCAAGAACAACATGTTTTTCACCTCCCTTCTGTGTCAATTTCGGCTCCATTATATCCCATTCTCATCGGCATGGCAATAGGAACTAGGTCCTAATGCCGTGTACCGCACCATTAAGAGACCGGCAACTCAAAACTGACTTTGGTTCCGCGGCCGAGGCTGCTGTCGAAGCGAATATGCCCCCCCAGCATCTCGATCCGCTCACGCATCGTCGCCAGGCCCAATCGCTCCGCATCCGGCGAGTTCAGGGTATCGGAGAGTTCAAAACCGCTGCCGTTGTCTTCCACCGCTACCCGGGCCAGGGCATCCCCCATGTCCATGTTGATTTGAACGCTGCTGGCATGGCCGTAATCCACGGCGTTGTTCAGCAACTCTTGCACGATGCGAAAGATCGTCACTTCCTTGTGGGATGCCAGTCGCTGTTCCTTGCCGGTCACCGTCAGGTGAGTGGGAACTCCGCTATTCTCGGCGAAACCATCCACAAACCGCCGGAGCGTCGGGACTACCCCCAGGTCATCCAGCATCATCGGACGCAGGTTAAGGATAAAGCCCCTGACTTTCTGGAAGGTCCCCGCCACCGAGCTCGTCAGACTGGCCAGTTCCTCCCGCGCCCGCTGGGGTTGGGCGTCGAACAGCCGTTCACAGATCTCGGCCTGGAGGATGAGATTGGTCAGGGACTGGGCTGGGCCATCGTGCATTTGGCGGCTGAGCCGCTGTCGTTCTCGTTCCTGGGCCTCGATGATGCGGACCACGACCGGTTGGGCGGGTTCGCCGTCTTCCGAGGCCTGGGGCACGTACGCAGCCCGCCTGGCGATCTCCAGAACCCTGCCGAGCAAGTCGAGATAACGGGCTATGAGACGCTGATTGCTCTGCAGCTTCTCCAACTGGCCCTGCATGGTGAAGAGGCGCTGTTGCGTGTCCAAGACGGCGGTATATGCCTCCCGGATGTCCTCGCGCGGCACGGTATCCAACATCGCCTCGACCTGCCGCAAGCGATTGGTCGCCTGGGTGTTGCGTTGCGCCAGCCGCTCGACCTCAGCAGTAGTCTGTTGGATCAGCAGCTCGATCTCTTTGAGTTCACGCTGCGTCTGCTCGCGCTCCTTGCCGCGCTCTTCCAGGAACTGTTCAAGCGATTCTACACTGGTTTCGGCTGAAGCCGCCATGCTACTCGCTCCTGATGTGGCCCGCGGCCTTGTCTATGATACCGGCCAGGAAACGCCGATCGCGCTTGTCCTCTCTGCGCAAGGGTACCCAACCATGCCGGAGGGCATATACTGCTGCCTGGGTCCGGTCCGCCACCCCCAGTTTGCTCAGGATGGCCGTCATGTGGTTCTTGACCGTCTGGTGGCTGATGCCCAGGTGGTAGGCGATTTCCCGGTTGCTCATACCCTGGATCACCAACTCCAGGATCTCCATCTCACGGGAAGAGAGCGGCGCAAAAAACTGCTCCTCCTCGTCGAATATTCCTCCACCGAAGCGGCGAAACTCTTTCAAGAGCCAGTCGCCAATCCCATTCTCGTCCAGCACGGATTCGCCGATGACGTACCGTCCCTGGTGCACGTGCCGGATGACGTTCACCAGCCGCTCAGGGCTGACGTCCTTGGAATAGTAGGCCGATGCCCCTGCCCGGATCGAATGATAGACCTGCTCCTCATCGTCGTAGGCGGTGAGCATGATGACGTTGATGGAGGGGCAGAGCGTCCTGAGTTTGCGCGTGGCCTGCAGCCCATTCATCGTCGGCAGGTTAATGTCCATCACCACGACATCTGGAAGCAGTTCCTGGGCCCGCTCCACCGCCTCGGGGCCGTCGGTCGCCTCGCCGATGATACTGAGATCCTCGTGCGCAGCCAAGACGTTCCACAACCCCTGGCGGAAGACCGGATGATCATCCACAATCATTACTTTGATTCTGTCTGCCATACCTGACTTTCCCCTCCCGAAAAACCTGTGCTGGTCACATACGCCTAGTATACCACACGATAGGCAAGATGCGCAACTGGGCTGCGCACCATCAGCGAACCCAGGCCAATCCCAGTAGGTAGCGGGGAGCACCTACTTCACCGCGTACATGACGACACGCTCCTGCCCATCCTGCCACACCGCCACGGGCTGCAAGCGGGGATGGAGTTGCTCTTGAGCATACAGCCCGGCCAACGCTGCCGGCCGGTTCCGGTCCAGCAGCACATAGCGCACACCGTACCGGTCGGCGACTGCCAGCAACACCTCCACATCACCGTTGGGCACGGCCACTGCGGGACACTGCGTATGATACCAGAAGGCCGGAGGATTGGCAACCATTACCGACTCTCCTGCAGTCCCTTCCTGGGCCAGCCACCGGCCAACTTGCTGGTAGACCGCATCTGCACGCTGCCAGGAGGGCAATTTCTGCGCCGTCACGTAGACGCTGAGGAGTACGGCCAGCACGGCTGCCGCCACCCCAAACACCGCCTGCGCCTGGCGCAGATTCCAGCGCCGCCGCCGGCCTACCCATCCTACGGCACCCTCCACCCCCTCTGCGCCGGCAGCAAACAGGAAGGGCAGCACAGGCGCGCTGGCGTGGAAGAAACCGCCCCGCGGACCGGGAAAGGTGAAAACAAGGGAATGGAGGAGGTAGATGAGGAAGAGGTACATGAGGGAGAGGGAGAAAGGGGGGTGGCGACGCAGGCGGTAAAGACCGATGAGGATGAACGGCAACAGGAAGACCAGGCCATCTTCCGCCAGAAACCGCTCCAGGTTCACCCCTGCGGCCCACAATTTGGAGCGCAGGATTTCCGGCCAGCCCCACGCCAGGTATGACCGCAGCGAGAGGTCACACCGATAGCAGAACAGGTCATCGTAGGTGCGCAGCCAGAGCGTCTTGGCCCCCGCCGGAGAAAGGAGCGAGCCGGCGGCGAGCAGGTTGCGGAGGAACCAGGGGGACATGGTGAGGAGGTAGCCGAGGATGACGAGGAATGCGGTAATGCGGCGGATGGGATACATCCGGTTGCGGAATGCGGAATGTGTGGTGCGTGGGGGCTGGGGGAGGATCAGGGGGGCGAGGGCGACTAGGGGTAACAGCAGGATGCCGTCGGCGCGGGTCAGGTGGGCCAGGCCGGCCAGTACACCAGGAACAAGAGGCAAGAGCCAGGAGGCAAGGCGTACTCTGCCACTCCTTCGCTCGCCCGCTCCTCCGCTCCCCTGCTCCTCCGCTCCCCTGCTCTCCCAGACAGCCAGCCACAGGGCCAGGCTCCCGAAAAGGGCAAAGGGGGCAAACGTCTCAGGCAGCGTCCAATACGGGAAAAAGAAGCCGCTGAAAAGGGTCAAGAGCCCAGCCAGCCAGGCCGTACGCCGCCGGCCGGTGGCCTCCCAGGCCAGTCCATAGGCCACGAGGGGAAGCAAGGCGGCGAGGAACACGAACGGGATCTGCAGGGCGAAGAAGGACCCAGGAAACAGAGCAGCCAGGGGAGCCGCCAGGAGAGAGGGCAACGGCATCCAATACAGGAAACCGGGATGGGGGAGGCCCAATGGATCATCCAGGTAGTTCCAGATGAAGGGTTCGGCGAGACCGCCGGACCGGGCGATCTGGACCGCGCCAGCGGCATAATAGGCTGTGTCCATGTAGCCAGGCCGCCCGATCAGGGCTGCCGTGGCCAGCCGCACCACCAGGGCCAGCACAAATAGACAACTCACGTCACGACGAATCACCGCCGCGCCCATATCCGCTCCCTGATCGTCGCCATCCGGCTCAAGGTTCCCTCCTGCGCACTCGAAAGACCGCCGCCTGGCCTCGCCAGAACACAGGCTCCAGGTAATCGGTCGCGGCCGGGTCAAACGCCCCCAGGGCCCTCTCCCGAGGGCCAACGTAGACGTAACGGACATTCCACCGCTCCAGCCACGCGCGCCGATCTGCGTCCGGCGTGCCTGCGGCGTAAAAGGCCGCTACTTGCCGGCGCTTCGCTGCCAGGTCCACCGTTTCCGCCCAGTGGCCCACCACCACCCGCTGGCCGACGGCGCCAGCAATCCACCCTCCATCCTCGTAGGCAGCCAACACTGTTTCGTCCCATCCCGCGTGGGTGGCCAGCCACCCGGCAGCCGCGACCTCGTCGGCCGTGCGGAAGAGAGTCGGGTGCCGGGCCACTGCTGCAAACGTACAAGTTGCCACCAGGTAGAGGTTGGAAAGGGCAGCCAGGGTCAGAAGCAGCACCTGCACTGTCCAGGACACCCGGCGAGGGTCGCAACGTAGAAAGCGCCCCACCCGTCCCAGCGGACGGGCCAGCGCGGGCATCAGCCCCTGCACCAGCCCGTACCCTGCCAGCACACTTAGCCCCACCTGTATCCCTTCCACGAAGCGACGCTGCAGGCCCCAGGGCAGATAAGCCAGGACGAAGGCGGCCGTGACCCACACCAGCAGAAAAGGGGCGCGCGGGGAGGCCCGCAGAGCGGCGCGAATTCCCCACACCGCCAACACTGCCACCAGCCCATAGCCCAGGCAGTAGTAAAGAGGCGGCGGCGACAGGGTGACGTTTTGAGCAGACCAGGCCTGAAAGACAGGATTGGTAGTGAACACGCGGTAATCGTACAGCAAGAGCGGAGCCTGGGCGATTCCCATCACGCCCAGGGCGATGAGCAGGCCCACAGGCAGCCACCGTCTGGCAACCAGCCACCAGGCCAGGTAGAGGGCCGGGACCAGGTCCGCCAGCAACAGGGCGTAGGGGTGGATGAGCCCCAGTCCCCAGGAGATCAAGACCACCCACACTAGCTTCATGGGTGATACGAAATAACGCGTCCGCATTCCGCATTCCGCATTCCGCATTCCGCATCCTGCCTCTTCTGCCAGCCGCAGCAATACACCGTACAGGAGCAGCAGCAGGGCGATGGCTGCACAGAAGTGGGGAAACGTGAACAGAGAAAAGAAGGTATAGGCGTCCACCAGCCAAAAATCAATGGGCGAAACTCCCCCTGCCGGGGTAGGGCGCACGATCTCCGCCAGCCACCCCAGGCCGGAGGAAGTCGCTACCAGCAGGAAGGCGACACGCCGCACCTCACCCCCGGCGAAGAGGGAGATGAACCAGTAGGCAGCCAGGAGCAGAGCCACGCCGGCCACGACGCGAGCCAGGTGGTAGGTGAGCGGCAGCCCCCACCCCAGCAGCCGCGCCAGGTGGCCGAGGGCAACGTAGAAAGTCTGCAAGTACGCCCCGGCGTGCTCTTCAGGCGTAAACAGCAATTGATAGCGCCACTCTCCCCGGTAGCCCTGCCACATCTTGGCCAGGTGGCTGTTATAGTCCTCCAGGTCGAAGACGGCCCCCACGAAGCGCACTCCCGGCGTCTGGGCCAGGATGCCAGCGGCGTAGGGCAGAGTGGAGATGGCCACGACCACCAGGGCCACCGCGATGGCCCAGCGCCACTCTGCCCGCGAGGCACCGTCACTCACGGCTCCACCTCGCAGTCCACGAAGTGGACTATTTCCAGGTCGGCAACGGCCGTGACCTGGCCCTCCTGGCAGCAGCGCGCACGCAGCCAGGCCCGGTTCGGCGCGTCGGCATAGCCCAGGGCGCGGTACTCGTCCCCCGCCTGTTCGAACGCCACGTACCAGACCCCCTCCAGGTCCCCCACGACCGTCTGGCTGATTGGGGTGGACAAAAGCCCCAGCGCCTCTTGAGTGGGCAACGCCAGCGTGTCTGCGCTCGTGCCAGGCAAATCAGGGCAGAAGGCCTGACGGAGGGATGGATCGTAGTAGTGAGCGGGGAAGAAGGTCAACTTGCTATCGTGGACCACGATCTCTCCAGGGGCCATCCTGGCCCGCAGGAGGGCATTCAGCCGGTCGAAAGGGGGCCGAGGGAAACGGGCGTAGGCGTAATGGTTCCCCAGGGAGCCAGCCGTAGCCACTACCAGCAGCAGCACCACCCCCAGATAGAGGGGGCGCGGCAACCCTCCGCGAACCAGCAGCCACCCCACTGCCACCACGTAGAAGAGTGCAGACGGTAGCAGCGCCCGCGCCAGGTAGACCGGCCGCCATTGAGAGACCAACAGGAGCAGGAGCACCGGCACCCAACACAGGGCCAGGAACCAGCCGGCCCGCGAGCGGGCCTGCCAGGCCCGCATGGCCAGCAAGGCCAGCATGGCTACACTGAGGAAGAGCCCCAGGCCAAGTAGCCACAGCGGGGCCGGCTCATAGAAGGTGAACACGGGGAACATGACGGCGCGCACCACTTCCTCCAGCCCCGGCGGCGCCAGCCAGTACCCCTTGCCCACGAAGCCGACCTGCCCCGGCAGTACGCCGACTAGCCACGGGCTGAAGAGGGCCAGCACCCCCAGGTCCGCCAGAATCAGGGCTGGCAAGCGGGGCCACCACCGGCGACGGGTCACCGCCAAACCGTGGAGCGCCAACAAGACAAAGGCTCCCAGGTTGTGGGCGTAGAGGGTCAGGGCAGCAGCGGCAGTGTACAGGAGCCACCACCTGGAATGAGCAAATGCCAAATGAACAAATGACAAATCCCTGATCCCTGATCTCTCTTCCAATGCCCGCAACGATCCCCAGGCGGCGGCTACGGCTGCCAGGCCCAGCAACGCATACATGCGCGCCTCCTGGGAGTAGGCCACGTGAAAGGGGTTGATCGCCGCCAGCAGCCCGACCACCAGGCCGGTGCGCCGGCCGAAACACCAGGCTGCCAGCCGCCAGAGCAAGGCGACTGTCAGCATCCCCAGCCCGACGGACAGGAAGCGCACGGCCAGAGGAGAGCGGCCCACCCACGCCATCCAACCGTGGAGCAGAAAGTAATAGAGCAGCGGGTGAACGTCGGCGGCGCCGGCTCCCTGCACCGGGGTGACGGTGCCATAGACCATGCGGGCCGGGCTCAGGCCGGCGTAGAACACGGCGAAGGCCTCGTCGTACCAGAGGGCACGCGCCTGGAGGTGAACCAGGCGCAGCCCGAAGGCCAGCAACACTACAAAGAGCACCTGGTATCGCTGCCTCATGGGGGGCCTGCCTGTGCAAACTGGCCGCCCTCCCCTGGCACCGCACGGGGGCTCAAGTACAACAAGGCCAACACCAATGCGGACGGCAAGAGCGGGCTGATGACCCGGTTTTGCCAGATCGTATGCTGGAGGCCGCTACTCACTGGAGGGAGCAACGCCAGGTCCAGCAGCCAGGGCACGACGAGCCACCCGATCTCCGCTGCCACGACGGCCCAGGTCCCCGGCAGCCGCCGGAAGACGAGAAAGAGCGGCAAGAGCAACAGCAGTTGGTTGGCGTGGGTAGTGCGAGGAGCGACCAATGCCCCGGTGACCACCAGCATCCCCAAGGCCCAGTCGCAGGCAGCCGCTCGAGGCTGCGGGGCACGGTACCAGCGGACCACGGTCCAGGCCAGCAACGCCGCGGCCACGACGGCGGCCAACCACTTCGAGCGTAGCAGCATCAGCAGAGGGGGATCGAACGGGGTGTAGCCCGCATATCGCCTGGCCGCCGCCAACCATTCCAGCGGCCAGCCAGGCAGCCAGGGAACAGGCACCAGGACCAGCGCGCCCAGCGCCACGGCAAAGGTGGCGACCAGCCGCCAGCGCCGCCGGTAGACCGCCCAGGCCAGGATGCCAGGCACCAGTAGAAAGGCCATCTGCGGCTTGATGGTGGCCAGTGCCAGGCAGACCCCGGCCAACCCCCATCGTTCAGCCCGCAACGCCCACCAGGCCAGTGCCAATATCGCTGCCACCACGATCGAGGTCTGCCCCAGGACCAGCGCCCACACGTTGGAGTATAGGCCCAGGACGAACACGGCCGTCATCGCCAGCAGCCAGGTAGGAGGGCGCCAGCCGACGGCACGAGGCGCAAGAACGATGAACGCCAGCAGGCCGGCCTCCAGCAGGGAGAACCAGACGGCCTGCGCGATCGGGAGGGGCAGGAGTGCCAGCGGGCCGAGCAGCACCATGCTGTGCAGAGGGTAGGCAAAGGCCTGCTGGTCCTCGTCGGGATGAGCAGGCCGGCCGAGCATCTGCTGCTGGATGGCCAGGGTCACCTCGTCGCTGTACGGGTCCGCTCCGTCGAGGAACATGGCCCGCAGTCCCACCCAGCGCGGATGAAAGTCCCACACGGCGACCTGGACGCGCGAAGTGAATAGCGCGTAGATGCCCCAGGCGTTCAGTGCGAACAGCAGCAAGGCCAGCACGGCCCACGGGGCACGCCGCAGGGAAATCAGAATGGTTGGCACGGTCGAAGGACGGCTCATGGGACCAACTCAAAGAGGGTGTAGGCGTCTCCCCACTCGTCGGCGGGAGACAGGTGACGGGCCTCCAGGTCCTGGAGCGTGGCGACGTCGCGCGGCGTGACGGGGTCGAAGCCGGCCTCTACGATGGCCCGATACCCTGCGCGGTATAGCAGCACGTGGGTGATGCCGTCCGCCTGCCAGGCCCTGGCGATGGCGTCTGCATCGTGACCGTAGAGGTGCGTCGTGTGGAGCCAACGATCCAGCAGCGCGTCAGGCTGGCAGTCCACCGCACAGGAATAACTGCGCGGCTCCCACAGGAAGAGGACCGTAGCATCGGGAGGTAACGTGCGGTTGATGGATTCGACGGCGACGTGATACCACCCCAGGCGGCGATCCAGGTACTCCTCCCGGCTTTCGAACCCCAAGAGCACCCGCACCGGCCCTTCGCGCACCCACGCCAGGCCCACTTCGGCCAGGTTGAGGAGAAGGACGAGCACGATCAGCACCCGCGCCAACCAGCCCAGGTCGAGCGGCAAGCGGGGCGGCCCCCGCAGCCCCTCCACTGCTGCCCCCACCAGCAACGCCAGCAGGCCGAAGGCCGGGAAGAGGAGGCGGGTCTGCCGGAGCAGCGCAGTGCGGGCCAGCCCCCACAGCCAGAAACCGTAGAGGACGGCACCGCAGGTGATCGCCGACCCAAGCCACCGGCGCTGCGCGACCGGCAGTCGCCGCCAGGCCAGGAATAAAAGAGGCAGAAAGGCCAGATACAGGGGGCCGATGGTGGCCGAGTATCCTTCTCCCCCCTCCACGCCCCAGACCGTCGCATCCCACGGCGCGGTGAGCAGTTTCCAGGGTGCAGTGTAGAGCAATCCCGTGCCCGGCCGGTCGTACCACCAGGCGCGCCAGGCGTCCCAGTGCCGCCCATCGAGGAAGAAGGGGTAGACCGGGTTGCCGGCCAGCAGGAGGTTCTTGAGGAGCCAGGGGGACCAGACGGCCAGGGCGACGGCGGTGAGGAGAAGCAAATGGAGGATGGAGAATGGAGAATGGAGAATGGAGGATGGAGAATGGGGATTGCGGATGGTGGATTGCGGATGGGCGAGGAGGAGGGTGAGAGCCAGAGCGGGGAGGAGGGCCAGGGCGGTGTACTTGGTGGAGAGGGCCAGACCGGCGAACACACCACTCAAGAGCAGCCAGGGGCGCGATGAGGAGCCGCCCTC
>Ga0315277_10004171_pt1 | contig 19363 bp, 16 predicted proteins | sample YL17G05_15_MG_FD_203695 | JGI IMG/M metagenome (GOLD analysis project Ga0315277, IMG submission 203695) | Sediment microbial communities from Yellowstone Lake, YNP, Wyoming, USA - YL17G05_15 | ecosystem: Environmental > Aquatic > Freshwater > Lake > Sediment | place: USA: Wyoming | collected... | reverse complement strand
ATGTAGACCAAGATGGATATGTTGACTGGCTTTTATCATTCGCTATCGAAGTAAAACGAATATTAAAGAATACTGGTAGCTTTGTGTTAGACCTTGGTGGTGCTTATTGTAAGGGAAGACCCGTCCGTTCACTTTACAATTATAGAATTCTTATAAAACTCTGTGATGAGCAAGCTTGGAATTTAGCAGAAGAATTCTTTTGGTTTAACCCATCTAAATTACCTTCTCCAATAGAATGGGTTAATAAACGAAAGATCCGAGTTAAAGATGCAGTAAATACAGTTTGGTGGTTAGCAAAAACGGACTTCCCTAAGGCAGATGTCACCAAAGTACTTATGCCCTATTCAGAAAGAATGAAACTTTTACTTCAGAATAGTGTGAAGTATTATTCACCTAAAAAAAGACCCTCTGGGCATGATATAAGTCTCCATTTTGGGGAAGATAAAGGCGGTGCAATCCCCCCGAATTTACTGCAAATTCCTAATACAGAGAGTAATTCACAATACTTGCAATGTTGCAAAATTGCATGCGTCAGTCCACATCCAGCACGATTCCCACAAAAACTTCCTGAGTTTTTCATAAGGTTTTTGACTAATCTTGGCGACACAGTTTTGGATATTTTTGCTGGCTCAAATACAACGGGTGCAGCTGCTGAAAAGTTGGGGCGGAGATGGATCGCATTCGAGGTTGACCAGGCTTACCTGGCTACATCTGCTTTTCGTTTTCTTGATAAAGCAGATGTAGAAATGGTTAAAATGCTATATGAAAAGCTCTCTTCACTGCAAGTAGATGAAACAATTACTATAGCTAAGATTGCTCAACTCCAAATTATGGAAAAAAGAGAAAAATATGAAATAGGTACTGAAAAAGTTAAAAAACTAAAAAAACATCCTACAAAGTTCTGCAGCCATTAGTTTACTTATGCCCATTATCTACCGCTACATCCTAAAAGAACATATCGGACCTTTCTTTTTCGGACTGGCTATAATCACCTTTGTGCTGATAATGGATTTCCTTCTGGAGCTGCTTAACCTCATAATTGGAAAAGGGGTGGGCTTGCTGATTGTTCTTCAGGCTTTTGCCTTGAATTTATCCTGGATGTTAGCCCTGTCTATTCCTATGGCAGTCTTAGTCTCCACCCTGATGGCTTTTGGAAGGCTTTCCCAGGACAATGAGATCACAGCTTTGAAAGCTTCAGGAGTGAGCCTTTATCGTATCGTCTTTTCTCCCCTTCTTTTCTCTTTGATCTTGACTTTGGGCTTAATCTATTTCAACGATAAAATTCTGCCTGAAGCTAATCATAAGGCTCGCATACTTATGTCTGAGCTTCATCAGATAAAGCCAACTTTGATCCTGAAAGAAAATAGGTTCATAGATGAGATCCCGGGCTATCATATCCTGATTAAGAGGATTAATCCCAGAAGCAACGAGATCTCAGATATAACCATCTATGAAAAGGTAGAAGGACCATTTCCCAGGACCATTCTCGCCCAGAAGGGAAAAATTGAGTTCTCTCAGGATAGAAGCACCTTGATTTTAAACTTAGAAAAAGGTGAAGTACATGAGGCAGATCAGAACGAGCCAGGGAGGTATCGCCGCATAAGTTTCGAAAAACAGACCATCTACATCCCGAACGTTGAGGGAAAGTTTATCCAGGCAGGCTCGGATTACCGAACAGACCGGGAGATGAACATCCGGATGATGTCAGTCCAGGTCAGGAATATCCAGAACAGCATGAGCTCAGAACTGAATAATCTGAATAAGCTGGCAGAGGATAAAATATCCGAGGTCTTTAGCAGAAAAACCGTTTCATCTCCAGGCTCCACCTCTTCAAATGAAAAAGAGGTTTTGACCAGCATTTTTTTCAAAAATCAAAACTTTTTTTATCAGCTTCAGATGGAAACCCAGAACCTTTTCTCTCAGGAAAAGGATAAAAACTCGTACCTGGTCGAAATAGAGAAGAAGTACTCGATTCCCTTCGCTTGTCTGGTGTTTGTCCTCATAGGGGCGCCTTTGGGAATTATAGCCCGGAGAGGTAATATGGCAATGGGGTTGGGACTCTCCTTAGTTTTCTTTGTATTATACTGGGCTTTCCTGATAGGAGGAGAGGAGTTGGCAGACCGGCTTTATATTTCACCTTTCTGGGCAATGTGGTCCGCCAATATCCTCTTAGCCTTAGCCGGAGGTTACATTTTGGTAAGGTCAACTAAAGAGATGACCTTTATCTCCTGGAAATGGACTGAGAGATTTATCCCGAAAAAGTTTAGAAAAGTCTTGTTCGGGACTATGTTTTAAGAAGTTTATCTTAAATGAGAATTGTAAAAAAAATAGTTATTGTAGGAACCTTGGAGTGTAAACCTTCAGGTTTACCAGATATCACGCTGATGGTTGGTCTCCTGACCAACCATCTCATCTTCGTTGGTGAGGACACCAACGAAGAGCAAGGTCGGAAAGGTAAAAAAAGTATTTTCTGGAGAGATCTTGGAGTGTAAACCTTTCCTACGGATCCGTTTCTCGGACAGGTTTACCATCGATAAAGCTAAAGTCTCAAGACCTTGAGGCTTTATACTCCAACAATCTGTAAATAAACCTTCTCTATGCAGATTTTAGATAGATATCTATTAAAACAATTCCTCTATGTCCTTTTTTTCGCCCTTCTATCTTTCTGGATAATTTTCTTGATAGTGGACGTTGTGGAGCACATAGATACTTTCATTGACCGGCATGCCAGTTTAAGTGCAGTAATAAAATATTATATTTTCTATTCACCCTACATACTTGTTCTGGTTTTGCCGATTGCCATGCTTTTGTCCTCCCTTTTTTCTCTGGGACTCCTCTCCAGGCAGAACGAGCTTTTAGCTTTGAAATCCTCAGGCATAAGCCTATACCGAATCCTCTTCCCGCTTCTTGGATTAGCCCTGGTCATAAGTTTTCTGGTGATGATGGCTGGGAATTATCTGATCCCTTACACCAACCGGCTCAGTCTGAAAATCCATTCCAGAGAGATAGAGAAAAAAGCCAATGTTGGTGAGACAATGTACAATGACGTTTACCTGCAGACCGAAAACCAGCAGGTCCTGTATCTAAACCATTACAACAGCCAAACCAGAACAGGCGAAGGGGTACTATTTCAGACTTTCAGGGATGGCCAGATGAAAGAGGAGATCCGCGCAGAGAAGATCATCTGGGCAGGAAACGGCTGGATATTCTTAAAGGGAAGCCAGAGAATTTTTACTGATTCCTCGCTTGCGCCTGAAAAATATGTTCCCTTTGACCGCATCCTGAGGCTTGACCTGAAACTCAAGCCTGAGGCGTTGACCAAAGAGCAGAAATTGCCTGAGGAGATGAGCTACCAGGAGCTGAAAAACTATGTCCTGCTCAAGCAGAAGACCGGGCAGGATGTGGCCATGGAAAAGACCGACCTTTTCTTGAAAATCTCTTTCCCTTTAGCCAATCTGGTAATAGTCCTTTTCGGCTGCACCCTGGCAACCAGCCCCAGAAGGTCAGGCCTGGCTTTGAGCTTTGCCATCAGCCTGGCGATATGTTTTGTCTATTATACTTTTTTAAAGATCGGACAGTCCTTTGGCTACTCCCATAAATTTTCACCCCTTTTAGCCGCCTGGATCTCCAACCTGGTCTTCGGAGTCGTAGGATTAGTCCTTTTGTTCAAGGCGAAGAAGTAAAATCTTCGCTGGTTGTTGGTCTCCTGACCAACAACCTTTTTCAAGCAACCGTAGTGAGACCCTTTCAGGGTCGCCTGAAATAACGTAGCGTCCAAATGGACGAAAAAAACATCCGGGATAAACCCGGACGCTACATTCTGATACCAGTATCCCTACCTTGCCCCTAAGGTGGGTCGATTAAATGTAGAGGAAGGCCTCAAGGTCTTGTCCACAGGATCCTGGCGAAGACTTCAGCCTTCCATTTTTTAATAGATGGAGGTCTGATCCCGCCAAAGGCGGGACCGCTACATTCTTTTCCTGCCCACGAAGAACGGATTTCCAAAAAAAGAGACGCATTGCCATGCGTCTCTACAAAAACCTCACATCCAATTTACCGGATTAAGCTGATAACTCAACTTTGAAAATCCGTTTAATCTATCTAATCTGCTGTGAATTCCATTATCTATTTCAACAACACCAGCTTCTTCGCCTCAGAAAAATCTCCAACTCGTAGTTGATAAAAATAAGTCCCTGAAGCAACCTCTTTTCCATAATTATCCTTCCCATCCCAGAACACAGACTTATAACCCGGAGATAAATTCTCTGAAACTAAAGTTCTTATTCTTCTTCCTAAAAGGTCATAAATATTCAAGCTAACAAAACCAGACCGCGACAGGGTAAATTCTATCTTGGTGGATTGGTTAAAAGGATTGGGATAGTTTTGTGAAAGGTTAAATTCCGAGGGTTTTCCTCTATTCCCAGTTTCATCTTTTACCTCTCCGGGTGTTTGAACATACTTTATGGTGACATAATCTAAGGCTGTCCCACTGTCGTAACTATGACCTGTCACATAGACATTTCCAGAACTATCCACTGCTATGGCCCAAGCCATATCAGTGGAGTTTCCCGGTCCGTCGTATCTTTTTTCCCAGAGCTGGTTTCCAGCCGGGTCATACTTCAGTGTGGCATAATCATCGGATGTCCCACTGCCGTAACTCCAACCGGTCACATAGACATTTCCAGAACCATCCACTGCTATGGCATAAGCCCAGTCATCTAAGTTCCCTGGTCCGTTATAGCTTCTAACCCAGAGCTGGTTTCCAGCCAGGTCATACTTCAGTGTGGCATAATCATCGGATGTCCCACTGCCCCCACTCCTACCCGTCACATAGACATTTCCAGGACTATCCACTGCAAGGGCATAAGCCAAGTCATCTAAGTTCCCTGGTCCGTTGTATCTTCTAACCCAGAGCTGGGTTCCATTTGGGTCATACTTTAGGGTGGCATAATCATAGTATGTCCCACTGCCGTCACTCGCACCTGTGACATAGACATTGCCAGAACCATCCACTGCTATGGCAGAAGCATACTCCCAGGCGTTTCCCGGTCCGTCGTATCTTCTCACCCAGAGCTGGTTTCCAACCGGGTCATACTTCAGTGTGGCATAATCATAGAATATCCCACTACTGTCTACACTCTCTCCTGTGACATAGACATTTCCAGAACCATCCACTGCAAGGGCAGTAGCCCAGTCATCTAAGTTCCCTGGTCCGTTGTATCTTCTAACCCAGAGCTGGTTTCCAGCCGGGTCATACTTCAGTGTGGCATAATCACGGTCTGTCCCACTGCCGTAACTCCTACCTGTCACATAGACATTTCCAGAACTATCCACTGCAAGGGCATAAGCCCAGTCATCTAAGTTCCCTGGTCCGTTATATCTTCTAACCCAGAGCTCGTTTCCATTTGGGTCATACTTTATGGTGGCATAATCATTGGATGTCCCACTGCCGTAACTCCTACCTGTCACATAGACATTTCCAGAACCATCCACTGCAAGGGCAGTAGCCAAATCAGCGGAGTTTGCCGGCCCGTTGTATCTTTTTACCCAGAGCTGGTTTCCAGCCGGGTCATACTTCAGTGTGGCATAATCAGGGTATATCCCACTACTATCCCTACTCTCTCCTGTCACATAGACATTGCCAGAACCATCCACTGCTATGGCATAAGCAAAATCCCAAGAGTTTCCTGGTCCGTCGTATCTTCTCACCCAGGCGGTGTCAACGCTTTGAGCGAAGGCAGGGATACTAACAAAAACTAAGATCACTAAAATGAATAACTTTTTGCTCATCTCTCCTCCTTTTTAAGTTTGAGTTTTTCAATTTTGTGAGCTAATCAAATATTGCAAAATCTCTTTATATATATCCACTCCGACCTTTTTTGTCAAGTATAAAATTTAGAATTTTGCAAGTTATCTCAGAAGTTAAGCTTACAGAACTGAAGTGATCAGTAGGAGCAGGTTTGAAACCTGCTCCTACCGTTTCGCTGGTTGGTGGTCTCCTGACCAACACCCCATCTTTCGTTGGTGAGGACACCAACAGAGACCCTGTGGCGTCCGGGCTTTATGCCCGACGAAAAAAAACGTCCGGGAGATAAACCCGGACGCTACATTCTGATACCAGTATCCCTACCTTGCCCCTAAGTCGATTAAATGTAGAGGAAGGCCGTCAAGGTCTTGAGACTTCAGCCTTCCATTTTTTAATAGATGGAGGTCTGAAGACCTCCGCTACATTCTTTTCTTGCCCACGAAGAACGGATTTCCAAAAAAAGAGACGCATTGCCATGCGTCTCTACAAAAACCTCACATCCAATTTACCGGATTAAGCTGATAACTCAGCTTTGAAAATCCGTTTAATCTATCTAATCTACTGTGAATTCCATTACCTATTTCAATAACACCAACTTTTTTGCCTCAGAGTAATCTCCAATCTTCAACTGGCAAAAATAAATCCCTGAAGCAACCTCATTCCCCTTATCGTCCTTCCCATCCCAGACAACTGACTTATAGCCAGGAGTCAAATTCTCTAAAACTAAGGTTCTTACCTTTCTACCCAGAAGATCGTAAATGTTTAAACTGACCAAGCCGGAATGCGACAGAGTAAATTCTATTTTGGTGTTCTGGTTAAACGGATTGGGATAGTTCTGCCAGAGCGAGAAGGAGTTTGCTTTTGCATGCTCTCCTTCTTCCTCCACATCAGTCGTGCGGTTAAGAAGGATTGAAACGTTACTGCCGTTTTGATTTGCGGTGACCAGGTCAATATCCGTATCTCCATCTAAATCTGCGCAGAAGACAGATATGGGTCCACTTCCTGTGGGGTAGTCCTCTTTAGCTTGAAAAGTCCCGTCCCCGTTATTCCTGAAGACGGAAACGGTACTGCTGGTGAAATTTGCCACGGCTAAATCTAAATCCGTATCCCCGTCCAAATTCATACAGTAAACCGAGGCTGGTGCATTACCTGTAGCGTAGTCAACCCGGGGTTGAAAAGTGCCGTCCCCGTTATTTTTTAAGACGGAAACCGTGCTGGCACCATAGTTAGCCACTGCCAGATCTAAATTTGTATCTCCGTCTAAGTCCGCACAGAAGACCGAGCGAGCCCCTGTTCCGACGGGATAGTCAACTTTTGCTTGAAAAGTTCCATCGCCGTTGTTTTTCAAGATGGAGACATTGTTACTGCCACTATTCACAACTGCTAAATCCAAATCTCCATCGCCGTCCAGATCTGCACAGTAAACCGCACGGGGTCCAGTCCCTGCCGTATAATCAACTTTAGCTTGAAAAGTCCCGTCCCCGTTGTTCTTCAGGATCGAAACGCTGGATCCACTAAAATTTGCTACCGCTAAGTCCTTATCATTATCCCCGTCTAGATCTGCACAGAAGACCGAACGGGCTGCAGCACCAGTTGCATAATCAACTTTGGCTTGAAAAGTTCCATTTCCATTGTTCTTTAAGATGGACACATTGTTATTGCCGGTATTTGCTACCGCCAGATCTAAATCTCCATCACCATCTAAATCTGCACAGAAAACAGAGGTAGGCAAGAGCCCCACAGGATAATCAACTTTGGTCTGAAAAGTCCCATCTCCGTTATTCTTTAAGATAGAGACGTTACTGCTGTTATAATTGGCCACGGCCAGATCCCTATCTAGATCTCCATCCATATCCGCACAATAGACCGAATAAGGACCAGTTCCCGCAGTGTAATCAACTTTCGTGGCAAAAAGCTGCCCTGTGGCAGAGGCAGCATAAAACAGGGACAAAACGATAAAAAGGGACGCAAGAATTTTACTTTTAAGAGACATTTACACCTCCTCTTTTTAAAAGTCAGGAATTAAATTAAGCCTGATTTGACAGATAAGCAAATAAAAAGTTAAGGAAATTCTTCACAAAAGAAAACCTAATAGATACACAATATCTTGTACTCCATAAACACTTAAGCCCGACGCGCCATCTTAGGTGCGGTCAGGCGTTACTTTTTTTAACCCTTGAACTATTGAGCCTTTGAACGTTTTTTTATGTTCCCATCTCCCAAGAAGCTAAATACTTTTTCTGTTCAGGTGTCAATTTATCTATTTTAACACCCATCGACTGTAATTTCAACCGGGCGATCTCTGAATCTATTTTCTCCGGAACAACATAGACTTTTTTCTGCAAATTCTTTCCGGATTTAACCAGATATTCTACCGAGAGCGCCTGATTGGCAAAGCTCATATCCATAACCACAGCCGGATGCCCTTCAGCCGCAGAAAGATTAATCAGTCTTCCTTCGGCTAAAAGATTTATCTTTTTCCCATTTTTCAAAGTATATTCATCCACAAACTCCCTGACTTTTCTTTTCCCTTTGGACATCTTCTTTAAGCCCGGAATATCTATTTCCACGTTGAAGTGCCCGGAGTTGCAGATTACAGCGTTGTCCTTCATCACCCGGAAATGTTCCGGACGGAGAACATTGATATCACCTGTCAGGGTACAGAAGACATCCCCGATCTTAGCTGCTTCTGACATAGGCATAACCCTGAACCCATCCATTGTGGCTTCAATTGCTTTCAGATAATCGACTTCGGTCACGATCACATCTGCACCCATTCCCTTGGCTTTAAGGGCAAAACCTCTTCCACACCAGCCATAACCCACCACCACTACTTTGGAGCCGGCTAATAGGAAATTGGTTGCCCTTATGATTCCGTCTATGGTGGACTGGCCTGTCCCGTACCGGTTATCGAAAAAATATTTGGTTTTGGAATCGTTCACCGCTATGATAGGATACTTTAAAACTCCATCTCTTTGCATACTTCTCAGGCGAAGGACCCCGGTTGTGGTCTCCTCTGTTCCTCCGATGACATTTTTTATCAGGTCTTTCCTTTTTGAATGCAGTGTGGAAACCAGGTCTGCACCATCATCCATGGTCATATCCGGCTTTATATCCAGGGCTGAGTTGATATGCTGATAGTAGAGCTTATTATTTTCGCCCTTGATTGAGAAAGTCGGTATCTTGAAATCCTGAACCAGAGAGGAGGCAACATCATCCTGAGTGGACAAAGGGTTGGAGGCGCATAAAGCTACTTCAGCCCCGCCTGTTTTCAGGGTATCCATCAGATTGGCAGTTTCCGTGGTAACGTGCAAGCAGGCTGAGATTTTAAATCCCCGCAAAGGCCTTTCCTTTCTGAACCTTTCCCGGATCATCCTTAAAACCGGCATATTCTTTTCGGCCCACTCGATCCTTAATCTGCCTTGTTTTGACAATTTCAAATCCTTAACGTCATATTTCATCTTTACTCCTTGGTTTTTTGGAGTGTAAACCTTTAGGTTTACCAAGATAAAGCTAAAGCTTTATACTCCAGATTTTCTCCTTTTTACTTTTGAACCTTTAAGCTTTTGAACTTTTAAGCATCTTTTTTTAAGTCTTCTACTTTATCCAGTCTCTCCCAGGTGAATTCCGGCTCGGTTCTGCCGAAATGCCCGTAGGCTGCGGTTTTCAGATAGATGGGTCTTCTTAAGTCCAGCATCTCGATCATCCCCTTGGGTGTAAGCTGAAAATGCTTCTTGATCAAACTGACCAGACGGGAGTTGGGAATTTTGGCGGTTCCGTGAGTATCAACCATAACTGATACTGGCTCGACCACGCCTATGGCATAAGCTAACTGAACAGAGCATTTTTGAGCTAACCCGGCTCCCACGATATTCTTGGCGATATATCTTGCCATATAGGAGGCAGACCGATCCACCTTAGTAGGGTCTTTTCCGGAAAAAGCGCCACCACCGTGTGGAGCCATCCCCCCATAGGTATCCACGATGATTTTACGACCAGTCATACCGGTATCTGATTGGGGACCCCCGATGACGAACTTTCCAGTCGGGTTGACCAGATACCTGGTCTTCTCATCAGCCAACTTCCCGATCACCGGCTTTACGATGTTCTCGATTATCTCCTGCCTGGCTTTCTCTGAGATCTTCTTGCCGGTTTCGTCCAGGATCTCCTCAGTATGTTGAGATGACAAAACCACACAGTCGACCCGATGAGGTACGCTATTTTTGTATTCCACTGTGACCTGAGATTTGCCGTCTGGACCCAGATAATTTAAAATCTTCTTTTTTCTGACCTCAGCCTGCCTCCGGCAAAGCTTATGGGCTAAAGAGATCGACATTGGCATAAGTTCAGGTGTTTCATCGCAGGCATAACCGACCATAAATCCCTGATCCCCTGCTCCACCTACATCCACGCCCTGTGCGATGTCAGGAGATTGAGACCCTATGGCATTAAGAACTGCGCAGGTCTCGTAGTTGAAACCATATTTAGAATGAGTATATCCGATGTCCTTGATCAGATTTCTGGTCAATCCAGCGATATCCACATAACCGGTGGTGGTGATTTCACCCCCGACTATGACCAATCCCACAGTGATGAAGGTCTCGCAGGCAACCCTTCCTTTTGGATCCTGCTTAATCACTTCATCCAGAACCGCATCTGAGATCTGATCGCAAACCTTATCCGGATGTCCCTCAGTAACCGATTCCGAGGTAAAGAAATAATCTTTCTTCTCCATCTTTCATCCTTTTTTTGTTTTTTCTTTTTTTCTACCTACAACCTACCACCTACTATCTCTTTTTAGTCCAGCCCTACCTCAGACGAGTCCCCCACATACAACTTCTGAAACTTTCCCAGCACCCGTGAATTGTTTCCGACTAAAGAAGAATCTAATAAACAGTGACAGACTTCAGATTTCTCTCCCAGAATAGAATTTTTTATGAAAGAATCGCGTATCACTGCACATTCTCCAACTGAGACAAAAGGACCGATCACCGATTTCTCCACCAGGCAGTTTTTCGGCAGGTATACCGGCGGAATAATCACGCTTCCATTTATGTCTCTTGATTTCTTAATCTTAGAAAGAAGGTGCCGGTTGGTCTCCAAAAGTGTTTCTGGTTTTCCACAGTCGAACCAGCCATCCACATCGAAAGTGCGGAATTTCACGCCTTTATCGATCATCAGCTGCAGGGCATCGGTAAGCTGATATTCCCCTTTAGTGCGTATCCCCTCGTTAATGATCTCCCCCAGTGCCTTTTTCAACAGGTCTCCGCTCCTGAAATAATAGACCCCAACTAAAGCCTTTTTGCTGGTTGGCCGGTCCGGCTTTTCGATTAATCTGGAAGCATATCCGTTTTTAAGTTCCACTATCCCGAATCTTTTCGGGTCGTCTACCTCTTTTATGCCTAAGGCATCATAGTTTTCTTTTATGACCTGTTTGAGGTTCATCTCAAAAACTGTATCCCCCAAGATTATCAAAACCGGCTCACCCTTTTTCACGGATCTGGTAGCTAAATAAACTGCATAACCCAGCCCTTTTAATTCTTTTTGCCTTATAAAGGATGATTTGAATTTGTAGTTTTTCCGCACGTAATCGATGATCTTTTCGCCCATAAACCCTATAACGAAGATCACCCCGTCTATCTTTAACCCTTTTAAGCCATCCAAGACGTGCCCTAAGATCGGCTTGCCTGCCATGTGCAGCAAAACCTTGGGAGCAGTATGGGTAAGAGGTCTCAGCCTGGAGCCTATTCCGGCTACTGGAATTATAACTTTCATAGTCTTCTAAAATAATCTTTATTTAATAATATGCAACCAATTTGTCAAAAGAAATTGCGCCCTGCCGATTAAAAGTGAGACCCGCGCCATAACCGTATATCCAAACGAGGCGCCAAACGAGATCATTATAAACCAGATCCCGAGTTTAGCTACCGCGCCTAAGGCGCCTTTATGTTCCTTGGAAAAATAGAAGTAAATCAGGGTGGAGATGACCCCCAGCACCATCACTAACCCGGACAAAGAGACTACGTTTAAGAACGTACTCCTGGTCTGAGGCAGGATCAGCCCGTGAAGCTGTCTGATCAGGGAGATACCAGCAGTATTCCCCACCACAAAAGCTAAGGAAAACCTGGAAAGCCAGGAAACCTTTGAAAAAAAGCGGGTGAACATTAAAAGGCCTAAAATTCCAGGGATAATCAGAAGATACTGCCTCTCGTTGAACAGCGGAGTCCATAGCTGCTGTTTTATGACCGAATGCCAGATCAGACCGACATAATAACCGGCTGAGATGCCGGCGAAGATATGTTCGGCTAATTTATAAAAGGGGTTATCCTTATATAGGAAACTGTAAAGGGATAAGGTCAGAAAAGCGGCTAAAGTTGTTCCGAAAAACTCCCAGCTCATTTCAAAACCTCTTTTTTTCTGGTGGCAAAATATCCTAAGTTTCCCAAGACCACAAAAAATATTATTGCAAAATGGATAATAGATTGAGAGTCCATTCCGCGCATGGCGTTGCCCGGGTTTGAGGTAAGCTTCTCATATTCGGCTGCCCCTTTCATTCCACCCAAAAGACCCACTAACTGCTTGGTCTGCAGGAAAGAATAGCACTTGGGTGCCATAACTGCTGTGACCCCTGCTCCCATCGGAGTTCCGAACTGGGCATTGACCAGGGAGACCCAATAATCCACTGTCGCATTGTCAGAGACTATAAAGATAAAATCTACATCTTTGTAGTTTTTTACCCTCTGCATCAAGGGGAGAGTTTCCAGCTTGTTGCCATAGGCATCAGTTGGGAAAATATCAGCAATCCTCCTGCCCATACCTAACATCACCGCCTGATATCCGTACTTATAACCTAAGTTCACATAATCAACTCCATATTCTTTATGGTACTGTCGGGCAACATTTTTCACCACGCTTTCCATAACCGAAAGCGCGCCCAGAGGAATGGTGGTCACGGTGATAACTCTGATATTTTTCTTGAAAAGCTGTCTTAAAGCCGCATAGGACATAGGCTCAGTCTCAGGCAGAGTAGAGGGATAGTAATCGAAAGTCAGAAGGACAAACGAGCCTTCCTTCAAACTTTCGACTCTATTATATAAATCCAAAGAAGGTTGTGTAACCCCCAAAGGCAAGCCCAGAGGGAAAATAAGAGGCAGAATTGCAGCCACGCCGATCAAGAGGAAGATGTATCTACGATCCAGCGCTTTAAGGGAGGAGAATATTTTAGATAAAAAGTCCATCTTTCTATTTCAATTTGAGTAGGTCAACCATGTCCGCCAAAGGCGAGACTGGTTGACACCCCTTTCTAATATATGCGTCAAGCAGTCCTTCTGACATGCTTGACCTACGTTGTAGAACTGTACTCACATTTGATTATCTCTCTTTTCTGAAACTATCCAGCGCCTCTTCCAAATTGGAGTAAATCTCAAATATCTGATCCAGATGGGTTACCTCAACTATTTTTTTCACCTCCAGACCTGGATTGGCTAACTTTATCCTGCCCCCTTTTTGCCTTAATTTCTGGCTATATTCCAGGAGCACAGAGATAAAGGCAGAGTATATCAGCTCAGTCCTGGAAAAATCCATTATTATTTCATATACTCCTGCAGAATATGCCTCAGCAAATTTATCCTCTAACTCCTTGATGTCATCCCCTGTCAGGAACTTCTCCTGGGGCTCAATTACCAGGATATCTTCGATCTTATAGCTTTTTACTTTCATTCTTCTCCATCTAATTTAAATTATTTTTTTGCTAGGGCTCGGAAAAATTGGAGGGATATGTCGGGCAAAGGTGCCCGACCTACGAGAAACTGAATCCGTAGGCGGGGCTCCCAGCCCCGCAATAAAGGCTCTGCTGAACTCTTCCGTCATTATCATCTTTTTGGTATCAATTATGCTAAATTTTTAATCATTTGGATTACCCCATATAAGTCCTCTCGATCCCCAGCAGAATCCTCAACGACATCGCAGCCGCACCCAGGGCTGCACCGATGATAATTCCCCTTTGCACGGCTAAATTGGGATAAGCCATAATCCAGTCCGCATAGGTGGGAAGCTTATCCCAGATGGCTTGTCCCAGAGGTGTCCTACCTAACATCACTATGATTGCCGTAATAAGCAAAATGGTAGCCTCCAGAGTCCTTGCCCTGAAAGCCCGGTAAGCTGCGGAGGCGATAAAAAAAGCCAAAATGGAAAACATAGTCGACATCATCGGAGACTGGATGTTCTGAAAAAGCCAGTCAAAAGGAGTTTTCTCCTCTATTCCCCAGACAATACCGCAAACGGACATACCAAGCACAAACAAGACCAGAATAAGCTTGAAAATCCAATCCTTTCCTTTTTCCTGGATAACTTTCAAATTTACTTTGAGGATACTGGCTATCCCTAAGAGCAGGCTGATTCCTCCCACGATAGTGACCCAAGTCAGAAGATTCTGGCTGAAATTCACTATCCCGGAGTTGGCGCTGAAAAAGGCTAAGATCATAATGAAACCGGACAAGAATGCTATGGCAGTGCTGATTTGTGTTCTCATAATTTCAATGCTCTATGAAGAGTTTATAGAAAAATCCGCCCCCAACATGCAGAGTTTCAAACAGTACCCCTAAGAGAATGCAGACAACCAAAAACACTTTCATCCAGTCCTGCCCTTTCAAACTGCCTAACATCAGAGGCTCCTTTGAAAGATAAGAGCTGGCTGCAAAAAGCTCCTCACCCATCAGGGTATAGTCGCAGGCTGCGATGAAAAAAGGGAGTTGTTCTGGATTAGCAGTTCCAGCTATCTGGATCGCTCCGCTTGCCTGTCCTTCCTCAGCCAAAAGCAGAGATTCAGCATAAAAAGCGCCCATATACACGTTGGTGGCTGGCTTTTCCCGGTGCATAATCCCGTGGACTGCAGCCACAAAGGCAAACTGTTCTCCTGCCACATACTGTGCCATCTCCGGGTCGTAGTCATCACCTTTGCCCATGTCCAGATAAGCTCCCTTGATCGACTCCTGGGCTGCAGCCAAAACCAGAGGATAGTTGACCGGAACTATAAGAGGAGTGCTGTACTGGGCAGTCGTCCTGGCCACCCGGCTCAAAATCGAAAGCCCGGCAATGGTCTGAATCTCATCTAACTCATCGATACCGGGAATAAAAAGGACAGGTCTTCCCATCTCCGTAGCCCTGCCAACTCCTTCCTCTATTGCTTCCAATCCGTTAATCTTGCGGATAAAAAACTCCTTACCCTTTCTGGCACTGCGGATATATAAAAGCACAACCGCGCAAAAGATGATAAACAAAACCAGGATATTTATCCTGTCCGCTCGGAATAGAGGAGTGCTCTCAGAGGTACTGGCGAAGGAAAGCCCCAAATTGTGGAAAGAAATTATTACTGCAATTAAAAACAGGAAAAAGCTTTTTTTTCTCATTTTTTAGAGGCTAATTCCTTTTTGAGATAGTCAATAACCTCAACTGGTGTAGGATCAACTTGATTGAGTATGGCTAAGTAAAAACTGGTAAAATCCCCTAATTGGATCAAGGAGAAAATCCGGGATAAAAGACTTTGTCCCTGGCTTTCTATTTCAATTATTTTCACCTTCTTTTTCTGGATTATATTTTTGACTATCTGCATCCTGACTTTGATTCGGGGATGGTCCTCTTCATCTTTTAAAATAATCACCCGCAACTTATCCCTGATCTGGTCCAAAACCTTCCAGCCCACTAACTCGTTATGGTTGAACTCGGGGAAATAGTTATTATAAGCCAAAATCTTTGAGTTCTCACTGAACTGCCCCTTCCACCTGTACCCTACGGCATCAACATAATCCACTGAGGTATAAATTATGGGGAATTTTCCATACAGGTTTACGGCTAAGCTCTTAGCAGGGTTCTGGCTTTTCTTTTTATCCAGGGCATATTCCGTTCTTTTTTCCTCAAGGAATTTAGAGGTTTTCTCAAGCTCCTCTATCTTATCCTGAATTAATCCTAATCGAGAAAGAGTAATAAGGACCGGCGTAAAAGAATATCCTAAAGCCGCTCTTGGAGGAAAGCCTTTGGGAATAAGTATGAATGGGAATCCATCCTTTTCACATTCCTGAAAAAGAGTTCCTCCTGAGGTGATGGCGATGATTTTAGCTTTTCTCCTTTTTGCTTCCTGAAAAGCTGAAAGGGTCTCCTCGGTCTCACCTGAATAGCTGGAGACAAAAACCAAACTTCTTTCATTAACATACTCTGGCAGAAGATAGTTTCTGCATACTGAAAAAGGAACTTTAAGCTCATATGCCAGGTAAGACCGGGCTAAATCCCCACCGATAGCAGAGCCCCCCATTCCAGTAAGAATAATGTTCTGTGGAGTAAAGTTTGACACTTTTAAATCAGCAATAAACCCGAGATGTGCACCCTCAGTTAACTGCTGGGGGAAATTATAGATTAAATCGTACATCCCTTTTGCATCAACTTTTTTAATATCTTTGATATTGTCTAAATCCGGTTTTATGTTCATCTTTTAAGTCCTAGCAGAATTTTCGTGGCTGAATTTTCTTTGATAGTCTTCATCCAGGAATCTTTCTATATCCTTAGAATCATTAAGCTTCATTGCTTGCTCAGCTAAATTTCTGGCTTCTTCAAATTCAATTGAACGGATGATTTTCTTGATCTGGGGTATGGCTAAAGGAGAAGTGGAAAGCTCGTCTATCCCCAGTCCTACTAAAAAAGACGTTGCCTTGGGATCAGTTGCCATCTCCCCGCACATCCCCACCCAGATATTATTCTTATGCCCATCCTCTACCGTCTTTTTTATCAATTTCAAAATCGAAGGATGAAAACTCTGATAAAGATGCGCGATCCTCTCGTTGGTCCGGTCAACTGCCAGGGTATACTGGATCAAATCATTGGTCCCGATACTGAAGAAATCACAATGCTGGGCTAAAGAATCTGCTTCTAAAGCCGCAGATGGTATCTCGATCATAATCCCGAGTTTGATTTTCTCATCAAAGGGAACTTTCTTCTCTCTTAGCTCTGATTTGACCTCTTCTAAAAGCTCTTTTGACTTTAAAAGCTCCTCTAACCCTGAGATCATGGGAAGCATAATGCTTAAGTTTCCCAATGAGCTGGCTTTGAGAATAGCCCGGAGCTGGGTTTTAAAAAAATCCGGCAGATCCAGGCAGGCCCGGATCGCTCTCCACCCCAGAAAGGGATTTGCCTCGTAGACCCTTTCCGCATCCTGAGCGAATTTATCTCCTCCCATGTCGAAAGTCCTGATGATCACATTCTGGGGATGGACTTTGCGGGCAAGAAAAGAATATGCTTGATACTGCTCTTCCTCCCCGGGCAAATCTGAAGTGGCTAAATAAAGATATTCTGTCCGGAAAAGCCCTATGCCCTGCGCCCCGTTTTCTATGGCAGTGTCCACATCTGAAAGGAGCTCAATATTAGCAGAGAGTTCTATTTTCCTCTTGTCTTTGGTTTCTGCAGGAAGGCTGGTAAGATCAGCTAAACTTCTTTTCCTCTCCAGAAGCTTTTCTCTTTTCGCCTCATAGCTTTTTAAGGTAATCTCATCCGGTGAAAGAATCACCTCCCCTTCGTCTCCATCCAGAATCAACATCTCCCCCCCCTTTAGGCTGGAGAAAAAAGTTTTTAGTCCGACCACCGCCGGAAAACCAAAGGACTTAGCTAAGAGCGCCACATGAGAGGTTTTTCCGCCAGTATCTGTGGCAAAACCGAGCACATTCCCCTTTTTCATCTGCACAACATCCCCTGGAGCAAGGGAATGGGCGACGATTATCCCCGGGGTCTCTAAAGGCTCGATGGTATGCTGTTTTATACCTAAAAGTCGGTTTAGTACCCGGTTTGAAACCGCAGAGATGTCAGCCACCCTTTCCTTTAAGTATTCATCCCTGGATAAAGAGATGGTCTGAATAGTCTTTTGGACCACCCGGTTGTAGACAAATTCAGCATTCTTTTTCTCCTCCCTGATCCCTGAAAGCACCTGCTGGTTGATAAACTCGTCTTCAAGGATCAGAAGATAAGCCTCAAAAAGCTTGGCATGCTCAGGTCCTAACTTCTTTGCTACACTCTCCTTAAGCTTGGAAATCTCGATTTTAGCCTCGCTCAGTGCTTTTTCAAAGCGTAAGATCTCATCTTCAACCTGATCTGAAGACAGGTTTTCCTCTCTGATATTTATCTCCGCCCGGTTAAGGCGATATACCTTGCCAATAGCTATTCCGGGTGAGGCAGAAATCCCAAGCCAGATTCTATTCTTTTTCTGATTCTTCATTTTGAGAGTTTTTCCTTACAATCCTTTCAAGTTTATGACCTTTATATGATGTTACTCAGTCCTCACCAAATTTCTCCTCGAAAAGTTTGGCCAACTCCTCCACTGCCTGGACCTCATCTTCGCCCCAGGCTTTGATGGTTATGAAACTTCCCATCTCCGCAGCTAACATCATCACGCTCATAATGCTCTTGGCATTCAGCTCGTATTCATCTTTTACCAGCCTGATCTCCGATTGGAACCGGCTGGCTTTCTGCACTAAAAGTGCAGCCGGCCGAGCATGCAGCCCTAAGCGGTTTATTACCTGGATTTTCTTTTCCGTCAACTTGAAATCCTTTAAACCCGTATGAAATTCTTGCCTGAAAGCTGTTTAACAGCTCCTTTTAGCTCCAGGTTAAGCAAAAGCGACAGTGCCTGGGGGGTAGAAAGCTGGCTTTCCCTGGCGATCAGGTCTATGTGAGCTGGTTCAGCAGAAAGTAGGTGGTAAACTTTTTGTTCCTGTTCAGAAAGTGAAAAACCTATGTCCTTCTTAGGTTCTTCTGTTTCATTGGAAAAAACATTCTTCAGCTCCTCTAAGACATCCTCAGCCCGGGTTACCAGTGTAGCTCCATTTTTGATCAGCCAGTTGGTCCCCTGGCTCCCCTTGGAGCTTATGTTGCCTGGAATAGCGAAGACCTCCCTCCCTTGCTCTAAGGCAAGCTGAGCGGTGAGAAGCGCTCCGCTTTTTATTCCGGCTTCGATGATTATCACCCCAAGGGAAAGACCGCTTATCAGTCTGTTCCTTTTAGGGAAATTGTTCCCTTCTGGTTCTGTGCCTAACAAGAATTCGGAGATCAAAGCGCCGCTTTTCTCAATCCTCTCAGCCAATTTCTTGTTCTCTGGCGGATAGGTAACATCCAGCCCAGACCCGAAAACCGCAATTGTCCTTCCTTTTGACTCTAAGGCAGAATGATGCGAGATCGAGTCAATCCCCCGGGCAAACCCGCTGACTATAGTGATTCCTTTTTCTGCTAATTCACGGGTGATTTTTTCAGCGATGAGCTTGCCGTAAGACGATGGCAGTCTTGTTCCGACAATGGCTAAAGCTTTAGAATCTTCATTTTTAATCTCCCCCTTTACGAAAAGGAAAGGAGGAGGGTCATAGATATTTTTCAGGCCAGGAGGATATTCAGCACACTTAAAAGTGATGAATCTGATCCCATCTTTTCCCACTCTCAAGCTTTGTTTTTCTGCCTCTTCCCAGGAGTTGAAGTTTTTTATGTTCTGAGCGGTCATTTCACCTATATCCGGTATCTGCTCAAGCTCCC
>Ga0315277_10004169_pt1 | contig 19365 bp, 30 predicted proteins | sample YL17G05_15_MG_FD_203695 | JGI IMG/M metagenome (GOLD analysis project Ga0315277, IMG submission 203695) | Sediment microbial communities from Yellowstone Lake, YNP, Wyoming, USA - YL17G05_15 | ecosystem: Environmental > Aquatic > Freshwater > Lake > Sediment | place: USA: Wyoming | collected... | reverse complement strand
CGACCAACTCATTTGTAACTGCTTCGAAAACTCTCTTTCCTTTCTCAGCAGAAGCAGTTGACTGTTTGCCGAAGACTCCAAAACTTGTTTCGTCCACCGTGCTTAAAGGAAGCGTCATGCCTTCTAGCCGCATTGCGTGTCTGCGAGGCTCTTCGTCCAATGCTTTGCTAATGTTTACAAGGTTCGGATGCAAAGCCAAATTAACTGACGTTTCCTCGGCGCCAGCATGCCTCCTCTCTTCAGCAGTGAAAAGTTCAGGCAGAAGCTTTGCTGCGGCTGGCCACCACTGAAAGACGGACATGAAAATTCCTTCTTCTCTCAGTTCCCTCGCCAAATCTGCAAGCGCAGCCAGGTTGCCGCCGTGGCCGTTGACCACCACGATTTTTCGCATGCCGTAATAGGTAAGCGACAAGCAGGTTTCTCTCACGTACTCTTTGAACGTCTTGGGAGAAATGAAGATGGTTCCCCAAACTGGTTTGCCCAGACGTAAACAGTTCATCTTTCCAGCGCGCGCTGCTTAAAAAATGCCCTGCCGCGCTGGTTTCGGATTCAAGTGAGAAAGGCGAGAAAGGGTTTCTCGCACAATCAGACCAGGCACGGCAAAGCAGACCATATAGAAGCTGTGGCGAGCCTAAAACTGTTTCGGCTCAATGTCTTGAAATAGTGCGCGCGCTGCTAGTTCATCTTTCCACTTTGATTTTGCCCTGCTTCAGTTTGTCAGTCAACAGTCTAATCATCGCTACCTGTTCTGTGCTCAGCCGGGAAGCTTCAATGTCGCTTTTCAAACGCTGGATCTCTCTCTGCTGCTCATCGATCCGTGCGAGTTTGTCCTGCAGTTCTGCCGGGCTCACTATGCCTTGCACGAGGTCCAGGCTTTCTATTGCGTGCGCTTTCTTGAGTGCTTCACGCCATTTGGGGAGCATCTGCATAACGTAGCCTTCTTCCTGGTTTTGAACGCCCATGTGGCCGAGGTAGATGTCGCGGAGTTGTTTGTCGATGCCGCATGTTCCAAGGCGCGTGTTAACCCATGCCCTCAACAGATGAGCGTACACGTGTAACCCTGTCTTCTGCTGTGCCTTCCAAAACACGCCCTGCACCTCAACCTTGTTTACTGGAGTGACGTTTTTTCGGCCGTTAGGCATGTTCCTTGAGTAGGTGAAGATGTACTCATTCGGCTCTATTTTTCTGGCAAGCTGCTTCTCCCTCAGGGCCCTTAACGTGCCTAAGCCTTTTGCGGCTGTTTCTGTCAGGAAGCAAACCTGTTTCAACCCTTCGGGATACTTGCTGTTTTCGTGTCCCTTTTCAGGAGCAATAATGAACGGACTGTACGGTTCGATTATCGGGTATGTTTGAATGTTTTGCCATCTTGGATGGAAGTCTCTCCTGCAGTTTGGACAGGTTTGGAACTGGCCATCTCGCAGGGGAACGCTTGTTAGAAAGTCAAAGAGGACCGTGTCTTTTGGGCTGAGAGCTTCCCTAAACGTACGGAGTTCGTCATCCGCTATCTCTGGTTTGGGTTTGGGCCGGTAGCTACACTTGATCTGAATTAGGGGCACTCGATTAGCCTTGAAGAAACTGCGAACAGCATCCAACACTTTCTTTTCGACATGAGACTTGACCTGGGCAAGGTGCGCCTTAGACTGCCACGTTTCGACAAGTCTCTCAGCGGGAAAGAATCGTTTCTTGACATTCTCATGCGTCTTCAGATCCAGCAGGACCGTGGGATCGCTTATGCCTACGCACTTGAGAAAGTAGCAGAGCCCACGGAGATATCCTGGCCTTGTCGCATAGCCGACTTTTCCAAGCCAGACTGCAACATCCGGATTCGTACTGACGGCATTCTGAAATGTTTTTGCGGCGGTAAACGTTGGCGTGATTTTGATGTTTCTGAGTAGTGAATCATAGTCTTCTTTAAAACCCATCAGCCAGACCTCAGAGCGCGCTCGCGCGCTTAAACATCGGGAAGCTTCCAACCTTCTTTTTTGCGTTTTCGTATGGTTTCCTGAACCTTAGGAATAGACAAAGCGAAAGCAACATGCTCGCATTCGTCTGTTAGATGATGGTCACAATTCACGCCTTTCCGATTGAAAGTGACGTGAACGGCCTTTCTAAGCTTCTTATCGTGTATTAGTACACCGTTTTCGTCGGAGTTTATTTGCACCAACGGTTCTTCGAGTTTGCCTCCGCGCTTTTCAAATTCTTCTGTGATAAGAATACGGATGAGTTCTGTGTTTATTGTGAAGCCGCGAGATTTCTTTACCCATCGAAGTTTCTGCGATTCCTCTACAGTCAAGTCTAATCGTATCCTCTCTATTTCCTCGTCAGTAGACATAGCTCCTCTCCTACACGTGGGCGCACCACGCGGAGTGCTAATTTGTGCGTCTAATTATTTAAACATTAGGAAATCTTGTTCTATAGCATTGATCTGTAGGAATTCTCTATCACTCAGACGCACTCTTAGGCACTTTATTTGCTGTTTGTGAGCATAAGCCTTAAAAGTGCGGATACATGCGAAATAGTGCGTAGGAGTGTGATAAATTACGGAAGGAAAAAGCTCAATAAGACTGGATCTGGAGGGGCAGGAAGCGGTCGATTTTGCGGCGCTGAAGAAGTGTCGCGGTTTGAAAAACAGCACGGAGCTTGTGCGCCTCCTGATCCAGGAAGCAGAAGAAAAGGCAAAAATCATTCAGCCAAAGGAGGTCTGAGTCTTGATTGAAGATGAGGTCAGCCCTAAAGAAGTGAAGGCGGTTCTGGACGAGTTAACGGCTGAACTCCGCAAACTGTTCAAAGGATCCAGGATAAAACAAGCATGCGCGCGCATTAAGGAGGAGCACCAATGAGCGCCAAGATTCCAGCTGACGAACGAGAGGCCATCCGGGAAGAGTTCATCGAGATGTCAGAAAGGATCAGGAAGAAGTACAAACTGACCATTCCCGAGGCTAAGCACGAACTCCGCGAGATCCTGGGGGTTTCAGTATGATGTTCGCACGCCGAACACCATTAGCAGCTAGGGAGGGTGGAAAGGATGCCCATGTGTCGTGACGACGCTTCAGCTAGGTTGCCAACGTCACCGCGAGAAATACCAGGAATACAGGCGTGTAGCATTTGCCAAACCAAGTACATTCCAAGCGGATGTCTGTTCATGTGTAATCGTATAGGGCCAAAGCGTCAAGGTGAGCACAGATGAGCGCCAAAATAACCGAGTTCGTACTGGGCAAGGGCAGGACGAGCCGACCCACCGAAAATGAGGAATGGACGAAGAAGTACCTGGAGATCACGGTTCGCATGCCGGATCAGCACAGCGAGAAGGACCTGCAGGAAGCCATGATACGCGCGGAGTACATCATCGATAACTGGCTGGGGGCTCCTGAAGTGCCGCAGATCCCAGAGTTCGACACCGGCCTGCTAATGAACCATGCTGGATGGAAAGCAAAGAAGCAAAGTGATGGATCGTACGCCCAGGGCAGTCTGGCTTGGGGTTGGGATTTCTCCGATAAATTCCCGAAAGAAATAATCCAGGCACTAAAAAAGGGTCCTGTTGAAATTGACAAGTACGTGTTTAGCTTGAACAAGGAAGGAACCTTGGTCAGTGCGAAAAAGAAGAAAGGAGAATAGGGTAAATGCTAGAGCTAAAGCGTATCTCGATAGTTTATCGTGATGCTCCTCAAGGATGCAAACGATGCAGCTATTGTAAGCAGTTTAAGCATCTGGATGATTTTGAGAGCGACAGGAGCGGCAAGGATGGGCATAGCTGGTACTGTAAAGATTGTAGGAGAACCCTGAGAAGTACGCCTGGATACATGGCTAAAATGAGAGAGTCAGGCAGAAAGTACCGCCAAAAAACCCGATTAAAGGCACTTCAAATGATTGCCAAGTCTGAAATTCCAACATGCGCTAGTTGCGGATGCGATTTCCTCCCCATCCTAGAGGTCAACCACAAGGACGGGCAAGGTTCTAAGGAATACAGAGAGATAGGTGGTGCCATAGGTCTATACAGAGCAATAGTCACGGGGAAACGAGGAACTGATGACCTTGAAGTGTTATGTGAAATTTGCAACAAGTTCCACTACATTAAGATGCGCTATGGAGGAGACATGCCTTTCCAGATCCAGTGGAGTAAACCTCTACTCATAGAAGCCAAGGGGAGGCGCGCGTAGTGTCCGACGTAGGTGAGTACACACTTACACTCTACCGTGACCCCCAAACCCGGAAAAGACTTCAGACACCCCGAGTCTTCAAGCACCCAAACAGCGGCGAAGCACAGGAACACGCGCAACGTCTCCTAAAGGCAGGCTTAAAACAACGCGACTTCACGATTCTAGCACCCACGCGGAAGGATGAGAAGCATGAGTGAACCCGAGATAAACGGAAAAAGCCTCCGTAAGAGGGGCCGCGTCGTGGTCGTAGACCGTCCGGCCGACGTTGAGGTTCCGCTGGAAAGCATCGCCTGGCCAGACACGACCGACATAACCGAGGAGCAGATTAAGAACATGGCCGCTTCGCTGTTGACCACCGGCCAAATCGAGCCCATCGTCATATCCCAGGCCGACAAGAAGGGAGTGCACCGCGGCGTAGTCGGGCGGCTCCGCTACGAGGCCATGAAGTACCGCTGGCGCAACGAACCAGAGGGCAAGACCATACTGTGCCGGGTCCGACGCTTCAAAGACGACGTCGACGGCCAAATCGAAGTTAAGACTTGGCAGCTAGTCGAGAACAAACACCGACGGGAGGTCCCGGCCATGCAGCAGGCCCGCCAGTACCGGGAGCTCTACGATCTCCTGCGCCAGAAGTACGGCGAAGAGGCCACGATTAACACGTTGGCCATGCAAATCGAGGAGCTGACCGGAAACAAGGAAAGCCGGCCGACCGTGCAGCACTACCTGAGCCTCACGAAGCTTGAACCAAAGACCCAGCAGGTGCTCACCGGTGAACACCTGTCCCTCAGAGCCGGCCTGGAGCTACTGCGCATCGAGAACCCGACGAAACAGGTTAAGGCAGCCGGAGAAATCGAGAAGAGGCCCGACCAGTACAGGACGGTTCGGGACGTCAAGTGGCACGTCGAAAGCTTCATCGAAGAAGAACGCAGGGACCACCAGAAACAGCGCCTCGAGAAGCGGGCTGAGCAGCTGAGAAAAGAAGACAAAATCGTCATTGTCGACGCCGGCATGAGCTACGAGCAGCGCAACAAGTACGAGATCTTCTACGGCGAAGTGCCCGAACAGTGCAAGACAGGCGCAGGATGCCCCAAACTCGGTATCCTGCTCAGCGGAAACTTCCAGCAGAAACCCATGTGCACCGACAAGAAATGCTACGAGAGCATGCAGCAGAAACAGAGTCAAAAACAGTCTCGGGTACACCGGGAAGATGAGAAGAAAATCGAGGAGGAACGCGCCAAAGTCTACAGCATGCCCCTGGACGAAAGACACTGGCGCCTAGCCGTCCTGGGCCTCATCGACACGTGGCAGCTAACCCAGATTCTAGGCGTAGAACGCCAGCGCGCCGACGACGCAGTGTGGACCGCAATCTGCAAACTCAGCCAGGAAGAGTGTCAAAAGCTGCTGCTTCGGAAGGCAGTCGAAGAGGTCCTTACTGGGCCGGCGAGTTGGCAGACAGACAAAACCGTCAAACAGTGGGTCGTCAAAGAATTCGGCCTCACACCCAGCCTATTCCTCAAGGAGGAGGACTAATTGAAAGCACAGCAAATACGAGCACTGCCAGAGGGCACAAAGGTACGGGGTAAATTTGGCGAAGGAACCGTGACGTTTAGTTCAAGATATGGGAAAGGGGTTCGGTTCAGCAACTATCCCTACTCTTTTCCCGAGGACATGCACGGTTTCGACGGCTGCATGGACGACACACTTGAAAGACTCGTTACTGAGATAGTTGAGGAGGTGAACGAACAATGCCGGAAAGAAAAATAATGATACTGCCCTCCATAGTGCCGGGGGCTGCTTGGCTGTTTCAGCCGCTTTCTCGTCCGCCCATAGGCCTCGACCTTCGACTGGTCGACCCAGAAGAATTTAACAAGTTACTGGCTGCGGGCTGGCAACTAGACCACCACGTCCACAACGGAGTAGTACCCCTAGAAAACTCAGCAATCTATCATCTAATCAAGTACACAACCGAAGAGTTGCAGGCCTTGCAGCAGGCACAGGAAGAAAAGAAATCGTTTAGCCTCAAAGCGGCCAGCCTGATCAGCGTGCCCCTCGCCGACGTCGACGCCAAACTCAAAGATGGCTACGAAATCATACCCGACAAAATCTACGCAAAAGAAGCGGTCCTGATCAAGTGGCAGAAACCCGAGGCTACGAAGGAGCAGGCAAGTAGTGAAAAAGTAGATACCCCGTAGTGAACACTGGCCCGCGGGCCAATTCTCCCCTTTTTCTGTTGATGCGTTACGCATCACGTGGAAAACAGTTTTTGATTAAGGCTCTTAAACTGTTCCTAGCGGAAGTATGATTGCGGCCTGAAGAATTGCTCCTGTAACCGTGAAGTACGGTATATCCACCTTTAACACGCCGCTCTGGTACACTTCCATCTCGTTGTAACTCAGCTTAGCGATGGTTGCGTTCACCTGTCCTGTCACCTTATTATGGCCCAGGTCTATCACAATGTCGTTGGGTGGCACTCCCACTTCGCCAAGGCCTATTATCCAAATTTCCCAGTCACCCTCGGTGTAGTAGCTCCACACCACGCGATTCGTGAGCCACCTCCCTGTACCCACGTCACGGACGGTGACGGTGTCGAGCAGCTCTAGCACTGACGCGGGTATAGGAGCAGTTGGTGCTGTCATTGTCGTCGCTAAGTATGTTAACCCTGCACCAACCGCCGCACCGCCAGCAGCCGCACCGATTAGCTCTAAAATCTCTGAGTCCATGAGTACACCTATGCTGACGTAGGCTTATAACTTCTGCCTATTTTGCTATCGCTTCTGAGACTTTGGGAAGAACAATGGCTGTAACGGCGGCTGTACCGGCTACGACGGCTACGACTCCAATTATGGTTATCACCGGGGCCCACCAGTTTGGAGGGCCTGTAGTCGTCTCTGTCTTCGTGTACGTGTAGCTTGAGTGAGCTGGAATCGTGACTACCGTGCCGTCTGAAAGCGTGAAGTTGATGGGCACGTCCCCGTTGTTGGTGATGGTTTCGGTCTGCGTGTGCGTCTCAGTTTGTTTAGTTAGGTTGATGAGGGCAAAGTAGACTCCTACGGCAACTATTATGAGTGAAATCGCAATGGCAAGGGCAATAATGATGATTGGTGCTATGGGACTCTGCCAAACGCTTGGATCCGTCGTGTAGTCAAGTTGAAACGCCACTTCAGTCTTGTACACGTCTTGATAGCGCAGGGGCATAAACATGGGGAACCCGTAGGTTCTCAAGTAGACAACGTTGCACTCAACCGAGTACCTATGAATCGTTACTGTATAGCCATTATCCAGCATGTTTCTGACAAACTGGCCTATCGCCGTGTCAACTTGTCCATCAGCGATGAAGTGACTTCTAACTTCATCGTTCGTTGGAGGAGAAGGCCTCTGCCCATAAAAATACACGGGAGTTGCCCATTCGCCACTGACAAGGCGAACCACTGATGTAGTGTACTCCTCAACCGTCACACTCATGCTTGACCCCTACCACCCTCCAAGTATAGTAATCAAGCCAACACCTTTTAAACGTTAATCAACAAGTCCGAGTCCGCCTACAGATACTTTAACATCCAAAGAACAACTCCAACAGCTAAAATGATTATGGACAGTATTACCAGTAGAAACCCTATAAGCCAGTGATGCGGATGCGGCCCAAGCCCGGGTATGGTCATCCCTATCAGCACTCCGTGTTTTCCCGGCTGGCCCTCACACGTGCTCTCGCTCAACTCAAACTTAAACGCGTCGTGCGCATCATCAATCATCAAGAACGCGCCCACGCCGAAGAGAATCAGGCCCGGAGCCAAGTAAACCACGAGCGCCATCACCGGATCCTCAGGGCCGACTCCCGCCGCCGCCTCCACGCCGTAGACGGCTGGATCCGCGAAGCCGCTGAACGGCTGCCCACTTGTGCTCTCAAGAATTCCCCCAAACCCGTCAACCGAGGCCTCAACCCAAGCGTGGCCTTCCCCCTTGTACAGGCCGAACACGACCCTTGCCGAAACGCCCAACGCCCTCAACAAGCTGCACAACAGAAAGCTTAGGTCCTCACAGTCGCCCATCCGGCGCCGCAGCGTCTCGTCGGGCATGGCCCACACCTCTTCGAACCCGTACTGCGTCATGTCCTTCGCGTACTGCACGTTCAACGTCACATAGTTGTAGGCTTCTCTCAGCCGGTTCGCCGGCGAATCCTCCTGACCCAGCTTCTGCACGATGTCGGCGGCCACGGCCTGCACCGAAGGATCCTGCGGCGTGATGAAGTCAGCCGGGTTCAAACCCCGGCGGCCATCAAGATAAGCGTGGTCAAGCGCCATCAGCTCACCCTCTTAGCATGGATTACCCAGACTCCAACCGTCCAGTTGTCAGCGTGATCCACAGAGTAGCCTAACCGGCCAAACTTTTCTATGAATCTGTCGTAAAGGTCGTCCGAGTGAATCTCCATGATGTACTCCGGCACACTGGAAAACACTCTGTCCGGAATCTGGAGTAGGCTCACTTCGCAGCCCTCACAATCAACCTTCACGATGTCTGGGCGAAAGGCACAGATCAGGCCTTCAAACTGCTCCGGGTTGCTGACTACACAATGCACGGCCGTTACCCGCGACTCTCCGTTCGCGCACGCAACTATGTTTTTCGTCAGCATTTCAAAGTACGCATCATCAGCCTCTACGGCGACAACTCTTAGAGCTCCCTTCCTGAGAAAGTAGGCGGCCGTGCTTCCGTAATCAGCCCCGACGTCAAGAACCACTTTCCCCTCATAGTTCACGAAGCCGTATTCCCCCTCATAATCCGACCATGGAAGCGGCGCAAGACGCATAAACTCGCTCATAGCCGTACCACCGCTGCAGCCGTCCACGCGACTACAGGAACCAAGGATCCGATTTTAAGGGCAGTGTCATCAAGCAGGGCCTGCGGCGCCACTGTATAGCAGACTAAATCGTCGTCCCACAACCATTCGCCCAGCCGGCTGAGCCTGAAGCTGAGGATCCACTCTTCAACCGGCCCCTGTCCCGCCGCGCCCTTGTACCCGTCACTCAGTAGAAACGCGTCTCTCCGAAAACTGGTGTTTCCCCCGAGAAACCAAGGAATGCCCCATCCGGCCCAGTAGCTTCGGTTAAAGTTTCCAAGGCCAGCCACGAAGTCGCCCCAGACCGACCGGTTACTGTTGAACACCGGCCCTCCCAACACGGCCAGCCGGGGATTAGCGGCAAAGTGCCGTTCTATCTTCTGGATCCAGTCTTGGGGAAAGGTGCAGTCGGCGTCGGTTGACACGACGATATCGGCCTTTGAGTACTCAACGCCCTTCTGCCGGACCAGGCCGATGTTTCCGTGCCGGATATCAGGCCTGGGAAAGCTCAGAACTTCGGCCCCGTGCACGCGCGCAATCTCGGCCGTGTCGTCTAAGCTGCCATTATCCACGACAACAATCTCGTCGGGCAGCCGCGACTGGGCCTCTAGGCTTTTGAGACAATCACCTATATTCAGGGCCTCATCCAACGCGGGAATTACAACGCTAATGTTAATTTTGCCCTTCCTCCTGGCGTTTCTGGACTGTTTCAACTCCCTTCTCCAGCAGCTTGTCCAGACTGGTTGTTCCCTCTGCCTTCTGCTGCGCCAGCCACCTTAAATGTTCCACTCCCCACCGCTTGCTCGAGTCGGGAACTTCTCCGCGGAACACGAAGCCCGTCAGCCGCTGAACGTTGCCCCACCACCACTCAACCCGCTGCGTGTCAGCTCCAGGCGGCGGGTAAACCTTGGGCTCTTGACTTGACCCTTTAAGGGTCGGGACCCCTACGCTGGCGGGATTCGAACCCACGACCCCAGGAAGGTTTACTATTATGTCGTAGTAGCGTCGGCGTCGCTTCTGACACTGTTCATCAAGCCATTTCAAGCTGTTCTGCAGAGTAATCTTTTGCTCGACGCCTCGGCCCATCCTGCCCACAAGGTCCCTGCTGTACTTGACCCACTGCGGCGCGTAAATCATGAACAGCGGCAGCAAATCAATGTTCTGTTCTATGGCCATTTCCAGGTGTTCCTCGTCTATGATAAAAAGGGCTTTTAGTACTGCAGACTGGAACACTTGGTAACTGATTCTTGCGGCTACTGCGAACCCGTGGCCAAACGCCTTCTGCAGACTCTCCAAAGGCTACGGCCCCGCAGGTGCTGGCTTGAACGCTCCCTTTTCGATGGCTTCCTGAATCTTGTCTTTTATGGGTGTGAGAAACACGTCGAAAACGCGGTCCATGACGCCAGTCAAAATGTTCTCAGTGGCCTTGATGCGCTCGGTTTCGACTTGGACCGTTGCTCCGCTATCCTGTTCCCACTTCTCCTTCTCCGCTGTCACTGCATCATGAATCATTTTCTCGACGGAGTCCCTTGTGATAGACACGCTTTCCACTTTGTAGCCGCGTTTCTCAAGGAATTGCCTGTACTTCTCTTCCGCAGCCATCACCAAATCGGCGGTTTCGCTCACGGTGGGCTCCGTACCCTTTTCCTTCTTTAACGCCTCCACGTCTTGATAGAGTGGTTTGATCACTTTTTCGCCGAATTCGTCGAAAAGCCCGTCTAACATCGTTTTCAAGTCCTCTGGCTTTGAGCTCTTCAGTCTATCTTTTAATACGTCAGAAAAGAAGTCACCTAAAGCATCATCAAGCTTCTGCCTTATGGGATCGGTCGCCGTCAACTTGCCCTTAATAATGTCCCTTCCAGCTTCGTGCACGGCCTCATCTATATCCTGCGCAACGCCTGAGGACTTTTGAGGGCTCTCCAACTCTGCGACCTTCTTTCTGGTGAGCGCAGTGTTCAGAACGGCTTGGTTAATGTCCATAAGCTTTTTGCTCACCTCACCCAGGGGCTCTGGAAACATGTCTTCCATGCTTGGAGCCTTTCTCTCCTCCAACAATTTCTGTATCTTGCCCGCAGCCTCTTCCTTAGAGACACCCCATCTTTTGCTGTAAAACTCCACTGCCTCGTCAACGTTGGGCTTCTCCTTGGCGGTGGGCTTCTCCTTGCCAGTGGGCTTCTCCTTACTAGAGTCATTGTCGTCCTTGCTCATGCCGCCAACACCTCCAGTCCTAGGTACGCATCAATCATCTTCGCCAACGCATCAGGGTCCATCTTAACGGTTCCGCTTAGTAGAACAAGGTTGTAGATCATTTTCTCAAGCCTCACCTTTGGGTCTATCTTCCGTTTTACCTCTTCGATCTTCACTTCCAACAAACTTCCATACGCTCGGGCCTCGTCCCTTTCCGCCTCTACCTTCGTGATAAGGTCGGATTGGTAGTATTCGAGGGCTTTAAACACCGTCTCTCCTGCCTTCTTGAACGCTTCTCTGAGAGGCCCTTGTTGCGAGGCTATTTTTCTGAAATCGTCTATGGACACTCCCGACTTGCTCAGGCTTGCCAGAAGAACTCCTAACCCCAGATTGTAGAACTCGTCGGTGAGCTCTCTGGTCCTGCCTATTTGAAGGCGAACCATGTCCTTTATTTCTTGAAGATACCCCGTTCCCTTGACGGCGCCCTCAATGGATCCTAGAACTGCGGGCTCTGCGCTCTCCTTAACTTTCTTCAGCGCCTTCAAAGGTAAGTGGCGCTTCATTATCTCAAGGGTGTTGTACCCTTCCTGGTACAGTATCACCGTGATTTCAGCTTTGGTTTTCCCTTCATCTTCCAACTGTTTGATGCGCTCGTCGATAGACGGTTTTACCTCTTCATCCGGCCTCTTGTCTTCCGGCTTTTCCTCGTCGTCCTTCACCTATAGCACCTATTGCTAACCTATTCCTGACTTGTCTTTTAAGCCTATTTCTCCTATCATAGAGCGCGTGTGGGCTCCTCGCCCGAAATCTCGCGTTCTCCAGCGAGAATTTCCCTGTGAAAAGTGTCTCAGTCAGGTCTTGAGGTTTTGACTTGAAAAAGCCGGTTGAGGAGGGGGGAGGCAAACCCGTTTTAAGCAAAAGTTTTATCCCATGTCCATGGCAGTTTGATTTGATTGAGACATGTCAGAAGACTCAGTACGTGCGGCCGCTCGAGAAAAGAAGGTGAGCGAATGGAGGACTAAGGGCTATCCAGAGCCTTTGATTGAGAAAACCCTGAAATGGGTTGATGAGTGGACCAGAGGCACAGCCCGACGTTTCATCAAGGACCCTGCCATACAACTACTGATAGAACAATCTATGTATCTAGAAGCTCTTGAACTGAGTGACAAGTTTATTGAGGCCATGGCCAAATAAAAAAAGGGGTTGAAGTAGCCAAGCTGTACGTCGCGTGTGCCTACTCAGCCATCTTGGCGCGCCAGTTGCGAGCCCATTTTTCCGTGTCTACACGGTGGGTCGCTGCGTCAACGCCGGAGCTGTAGTTGCTCTTCCTTGTGGGGCCGAAGGGAGTGGCGCCATAGCCGGTCTTCATTCTCCCTTTCGCTGCGTTCCAGCTGCTTGACATGGTGCCGGCTTTTCTGTCCATCTTGGCTCTTCCTGACGAGACCATTTCATCTAGGGATCTCATGGATATCACTGAATCAAGCTTGGCTTTTTCCGCTTAAAAACCTAGTGTCCGTGTTGAGCAGCTAAGATACTGAGAGTAGGGAGCTACCTCTGCCCCTGCATGATAGAAACGACGTAGTCAACATCTGCTTTCGTCCTTTCTTTCAGAAGTCGACTGACCTTTACTGCGTCTCTCACGTCTCTGCTCTGCAGTGTCTGCGCCGTTTTCTCCGCTATGTAGAGGCTCAGCCCTTCGGTGATTTTCTCTCGCCCTGTCAACACCGTTACCGTGACGTTGAAGAATTCGTCCATGGTGTAGTCCCTGAACCGTAGAAGAAGGAATCTACTGAGAAGTTCCCTCGAAAAATGGTTAATCTCGTTCGCACTGGCGAAAACCCATGTCCTGAGCTTCAGCGACCGGTGGCGCCTGTACTTGGTTTCCCGTATGAAGCCCCTTTCCATCAGGCTCAGCAGAGAAGCCAAGTTTTCAACATCGCCAATCTTGTCGAGCTCGTCAATGATGAGATATCGGGGCCGCTCATTGTACAGGACCTCGAACAACCCTGACCGTGTGAGCGCGCTGCCAAGGACAAGATGGCTCTGGGGCAGCCTGGCCAGGTCCTCGAGCAGCAAGGTTTTGGCTGAGGCAACCGTGCCCCACAGAAGAAAATGCACCGGATCATCCGCTTCCAAGCTTCTCCTTATGAGGTCTTTCTTCTCGTCGTGGCCGACAACAAAACTGAAGAGATCCGGCGGAATGGTCGTCGACTCCTCAACCGGAATGAGGGATCCCTGATAGTCCTTGAGAGCCCTCTGTATCGCGTTGACGTTCATGGTCCGGTAGGTAATCGACTTGTTAGTCTTGAGTTGAACCTGTAAAACTTTCTCGGTTACAAGCCTGTTCAGTGTGCGGGGATCCGCGTGAACCTCATACCATTCCCATCCGTCGTATGGTGTTTTGGGTGGGTAGAGTCGTTCCCATTCTATGATGTCTTGGAAAAGCCTTTCCATTCGACCGTCACGGTCTTGACTAAGAATGTGTAAAACTGAAACGTAAACTTGGTTTGCTTCTGTTGTTTCCATTTTTTGATCATCTCTGTGATTTGGGTGTTAGACCCCCTCCTTCTTATTCAATACTCTAAGCTCTCTCCAGATCTCTCTCAATCGTTCTATATTTTTATTATGCTCAGCACCATTGCTGCCTTGTCGTTGTAGCGATAATGCTTCAATAACAAGAGTCCGTTGTTTTTCCTTGACTACAAGGTTCAACTGTGGCAATATTACACGCATGATTTTCCGAGGAACCACGTACCTATAGACCTGCTTTCCATTTGGGTGGAAACCGCCTTTTGAGTTTGGATAAACACAGCCTTGATTGAAGCACATCTCCTTCAATTTCAATAGAAAGTCCAAACATGTATTACAGAAGCTCGTATCGACTAGGTAGCTAGGTCGCTTGTATTGATTACAGATACGCATATAAAGAGAACCTTCGCCATCTAAGGCTGCCTCGACATAACCTTTATCATAGTCAGATAACGGTCGGTCGATCGAAGCACATGTGCGGATCGTTTTCAACATTCTCTTTCACTTCATTTTAGTTTGTAGGTTTATGTGATCTCATCAAGGATGAGGTAGAGCATGAAAACGGCGCTTAACCCTTCGTTGAAGGACATCATGGCTTGGAAGATTTCTATGTTTCGAAATGGAAGGTTCAACATAGCCTGCCCTGTGAATGTGTTTATGCTGCCCCAAACCTGTATGACTGCGTTGACGATGAGGATAATTTTGCCGATGTTTCTTGCCTTGGAGTTGGAAGCTCGAAGAAGTGCAACCGCTATTAACAAAGATAGTCCTAACGGAATGTAGACAACAGACACAATCCATGATGGAGTGTTGACACTGATCCATGGGACTGAGAAAGCAGTGATTATATGCATAAAAGCCCAAACTACTATCCATGCTACTGAAAACCTTGTGACTGCATTCATTTTGCCACCCCCAAACAGAAAAAAGGGAGGATGTTCATCTGTTCTAAGACATAGTCGATATCCTTCGATGTTAGCTGGCACGTGTCGTGAGAGCCTAATGGAACATAACTCAATAGGTATCCATTGCTCTGTTTTTCGGCTTTGACTAGCTTCACGGTGGGAATGACTGAGCCGTCTTTGAGATGGATATTAACGATTTGTCCTCTGTTTATCATGCCTTTTACAGTGCCAAGATGCACGGTTTCACACCCCATTTAAGTCTAGATTTCCCTCTGAGGTTTCTCTATTTCTCTCTGAGGTTTATCTATTCCTCGTGAAAAGAGATCAGGGCGTTTGTCCATGAGTGTTGTGTTCAGAAGATACAAGGTTTTCCTTGAATCAGGTGAAACGGTGATCGTGTCACCGTCATCAAGCCATTTGCGAACCTTTTTGATCTCATTGTTTTTCAGGAGAGCCGTTGCGTAGTAGCGTTTTCGGACAGCACGCAAAGCTTTCTCTTCTTCCCCCCAAAACTCTTCTTCATTCTCGCTCTCACGCTTGCTCTCGCGCTCAGTTTCTGCTGTCATGCTCTCATCTCGCGGCACTCTTCATACCTTTCGCATTCTTGACCTATGCAGTTGTGGCAAACAGGCTCCAAACCCAAACCCTTATTCTTCACCAAACTAATCACCTAACGTTTACGCATAATATACATTGTGTAACCATATATATAAATCTTACGCATGATACAATATGCGTAAAACTTATATGTTAGAAGTGACACTCACTACTGTGGAGTTGCCTTGAAAACCATCAGAATAGCGGAAGAAACTCACACGGAATTAACGAAAGTCAAGGGTGAACTAACACGACGAAACGGTAAGTCAAAGTCTTATGACCAAACTATCATGGAGTTGATAGATTCTTGGCAAAAAAGGGAGATCTAATTGAAACACTTCTCAGCAGCGCGCGCCAAAGAGATCTTATGCGTCGAACTATCGACGTGAAACCACACCATAGGCTTTTTCTCGGTTTCCCCTTCCAAGGGTGAAAGCGCACACTTTTCTCGGAAGGATTCTTGATTTCGTTACCTAGTTAGCTCTATTCAGCTTCGAAACCTAGTGTAACTCAGCCTTCATTTGTTTCAGTTTCTCTATTCCTTCCCCTGTCAAATGCTCTTTTCTTCGAATCATCTCAGCAGCCTCTCTCCACTTCTTATACTCCTCTAGTTTCAGGATTGGTGGATGCTCATCAAAGAAAGGAATGATTTTGGTAATAATATCATCTATCCGATAAACGTGATATTGAGAATATGGTTCTCTACGAACTCCATCCTTTCCCAATGCACCCTTTGCTGGAACAACTATTCCGCAGCCAAAGAACCGCTTGATCTCTTCAAGTATCCATTCTCTAGGACTACCTTGGGTAATCGCGAACACTAGGAAGATCTGTTCTCTATACCTCAAGAAGTTCTGATGTTTCGCCCTAGCAATACTGATCCCAATACCAATAGTGAAGCTACCTTCACCATCAACAAACCCAATTATGTAATCGGAGGATAACATTAATTCACTTCATTTATTTATTTTTTACGCAATGTATATTATGTGTAACAAATATATAAACTTTTCTTTTTTTGAAAAATTTTGATTTTTTGAAAAAATAAGGCGTATTTCAGATAACATGTAGTTTGTATCCCTTATCTTAACATTATATTAAATAATGTTAATAACCCTTTTATTGTAGGAAAGATGAGTTTCTTCGAGAGTGTGAAAAGTTGCCGAAAGAACGCAGTGTAGACGAAGATGTCGACGCTTTCTGCGGGTGGGACTTCCTGCGGGCCCTGGTCAAGAAAGCGCAGACTCCTTTTATGGCCGGGTTGATCGCAGCTCTGTTTGAAACGGGAGGCCGGATATCTGAGGTTCTCGGCCAGAGTCATCCTTACAGAGTGGAGCCGCTGCGCAAACGGAACGTAGTTCAAACCCTTCACCCGGACGTCGTGGTCATAAGGCAGATGCCGGTGATCAAGAGGTTCGAGAAGGTTGGAGACTCTCAGAAGTGGAAATGCTTGTGCGGGTGCAACAGGCGATGGAGTTCGAAGCCTTCTCCGGAAGAGTTCAAGCGGCACAACATCAAGGAGTATGCAGGATGGGTAACAAAGCCCATTCTGGATTACAGAACGTTTCCGATACGCAAGGATGAACCGTTAACAGCTCCCTTCATCGACTGGGTTAAGACGGTCCGCAGGGAAAGCGATCCGCTCTTTCAAATCGAACGGTCTGCTGCATTCGTGAGGGTGAGAAAGGTTGGAGAAGCCTTAAACATGAAAATTCCATTCACAAAGATACACAGTTCACAGATATACGACCACTTCTTCCGAGCTGAGAGGGCCTGCCAACTAGCTTTCGATTATGGTTTCCAACGTGACGATCTCAGGGCTTTCTTTTGTTGGAAGGAACGTAAACCTGACATGGCTGAAAGGTATGCGAGTTTGGGATGGATAGGGTTAGCTAAGAAAATGGGGGTGAAAGTTTGAGAGAAGGGGAAGAGACTAATTTCGTTAGCGCGTCGAGAATGACAATGGTGTTCGCAGTGCGAACATCATGCCTCGCGCTGAAAAGGATAAAACTTAAAAGACGAAAGCCTCAGAAGCTAGAACTAGCACGGCGTGATGCTCGCCCTCAGCAGCCCTCTGAGATAAGGCCTTGCACTAGGCGAGCAAGTCTCCTTCCAAGGCGAATTTGCAGACCCTTCGTGTGAGGCAATGGGCACCCATGCGTACTCAGCGTCCAAAACCGTCTCGGGGAAAAATCTTTCATCTCTCCAAGGTGAAACTTCCCCCAGGAGGCGGCAGCTGAGATCACGATGCACTTAGGGGGGCTGGCTCTTACGCCCATAGGCTACCGTGAAAAACAGACTGCTTCGGCAGGCTATTCGGGTGCAAGCGTAAGGGTAGGCTGAAGACCGTAACAGCTCTCCGCCCTATATGGGACCGATCGGTCCTAGCGCGCGCGTTCATTTTTACTTTAACCCGTCTCTCTCCAGGAGCTCGAGAAACGCTTTCTTGAGGCCCAGCTTCCACATGCCGCTCGTGGGATCCCGCATCAGGTAGATGATGTTTTCCTGGCGCAGGTTGGTCAGGACGTCGGGGACGTCGTTGACGTTTATTTTGAGCAGTTCCGACATGGCGTAGTGGTCCTTGACGAGAACGAATTTGCTGCCGGTCTTGTTGAAGTGATATACTAGCAGATCTACTACTCCTCTTTCCGCGTCTCCGGGCGAGGAATCGCGCAGCCAGGCCTGAATGCTGACCTGAACAGGCTTCTTTTTGGGTGTTGTGTTGTTGTTGTGTTGTTGTTGTGTTGTTCTTGTGTTATACTTATATCTATATCTATATCTATCCGTATATTGACCTATCAGTAAATCAGTCAAATACTCCCCAAAATCAGTCAGAAACCAAAATTCCTCATTCTTTTCAGCGACTCCGTACTTTCTAAGCCTAAAAAGATACACATTCACGTAACGGCAGGTTTTCATGGTTTGCTCGGCCACTTGCCAACTGGCCACTGAACCGCCGTCCCTGAGGATCGCCATAATCCACAAGGTCATTCCACGCAGCCGGGAAAAGGAAGTAGTAGAGGCAGTATCGGAAAAGAGGGTTTGGTCTGTGAGCTTCATCGCATTTCCACCACACGTGTGAGGTTGAGATGAAGCTTGCTCCGCTCACAATATAACACTTTTTGTAATCCTCCCTAAAAACAGTGTGGTTACGGGGGCCAGATTTGAACTGGCGACCTCAGCGTTATGAGCGCTGCGCCCTAGCCTGACTAGACCACCCCGTAGCACGCGGTATTCTTGTCACGTGTCGTTGAAGACCTGTTTTACAAGTAGGACACGTTTTGGGTTCTACGTCTTCAGCGACCAATCCTTCTGGTTTAAGTACAAGGCGTTGTCTGGGTGTTTTGATAGTTTTACAGCTTGGACAATAGAACTCTACAACCTTGTTTTTGCTCATTCCAACCGCCCCAGTGCAAGCTTGAGCATGTTCTTGAACGTGTCGAAGTCAACCAGGTAGGAGCCAGTAAGCACGGCCAAGGCGATGAGCGCGAAGGCCTTCGACGTTTCGATGTTCACATGATTCCTCCGCTGTCGACTGCCCTGTCAGTCTGGGGAAGCGGCCGATTCATCCTCGCGTGGTAGCTTGCCAGGATTCTGTTAAACTCTTCCCTGACGGCTTCGCCCCCGAAAACGGCCTTGTGGCCCGGCGGATAGGGCACGTACGCGTCCCTGTGCAGCGTCAAAGCCATGTGGCCCTTGCCCCCTGGGCGAATGATTAGGTGAAAGTTGTGTCGACGCCAATGCTGCTCTTTGCCGTATGCCGTCACGACAAGGTGTGCAGCGTCTTTCTCCAGGTAGCCCAGCCCCACCAGAACCTCGATGAACACTTCTACAGCAACCCGGATTCTCCTGTTCAACTGGTCACCCCCTTGGGGGGAAAGACTTCTCGCAGTATCTTCCTTGCCTCCTCGAGCGTCTTGTCCTGCAGGCCCTGCAACACGCAGTAGTAGCCTCGCGTTGGATCCTTCTCGGACATCTCCCAAACCACGTGTGCCAGCTGCTTAACCTCCTCCAGGTCCAGGCCACTTATAACCAACGTCAACGTGCTTTTCTCCATGTCCCGACACCTTCAATGATGGCAGGTGCGCGCTTGTTTCCGTTCCTCTCTAACCTGTTCTTTCATAATTAACTCTTCCATAGTTGGATTGCTGTTTTTCAC
>Ga0315277_10004167_pt1 | contig 19366 bp, 16 predicted proteins | sample YL17G05_15_MG_FD_203695 | JGI IMG/M metagenome (GOLD analysis project Ga0315277, IMG submission 203695) | Sediment microbial communities from Yellowstone Lake, YNP, Wyoming, USA - YL17G05_15 | ecosystem: Environmental > Aquatic > Freshwater > Lake > Sediment | place: USA: Wyoming | collected... | reverse complement strand
CAATAGGCTCAATGATTGACGTTGACTTCGGCGACCTCATTGACTATTTTGGCACGGACCCGAAGACAAAAAGCATCTTGATGTACATCGAAGGATTGACCGACGCACGAAGGTTCATGAGCGCCGCACGACACTTCGCACGAACCAAACCAATAGTCGTTGTCAAAGCGGGAAAGTTCAGTGAAAGCGCGAAAGCCGCGGCTTCGCACACAGGCTCGCTTACCGGCGAAGACATGATTTATGATAAAGCTTTCAAGCGTTGCGGCATGGTGCGGGTGGACGAGATTGCCGACCTGTTCAACTGCGCCGAAGTGCTGGGCACTCAGCCGTTGCCGAGAGGCCCAAACCTTGCCATCATCACAAACGCTGGCGGCCCAGGGGTGATGGCAACAGACGCATTGATAGCCCAGGGAGGCAAGTTGGCTAAGCTGAGTCAAAAGACCATGGAGACGCTTAACAGTGCGCTGCCCCCGTTCTGGAGTAGGGGAAACCCCATTGATATCTTGGGGGATGCCAAAGCTGAGAGATACAGAGCAGTGGTTGAAGCGTGTCTGAACGATGAAGAGGTCAACGGCATAGTCATAATCTACACCGCTCAGGCTGTGGCAGAACCTGTCGAGGTTGCCAAAAGCATCGCTGATCTCCTGAAGAGCAGAAGCTACCTGAACAAGACAATTCTGACATCTTTCATGGGCTACGGAGCGGTGGAAGAGGCGAACCGCATATTCAACGAAAACAACATTCCAACCTACTCCACACCGGAACAGGCAATCAAAACATATCATTACATGTACCAGTATAAACGTAACCTTGAGCTTCTTTACGAAACACCCGAGGAATTGCCAGAAGACGTTGTGCCACCAAAGCGTCCGCTCATGGTTATACTGAGAAACGTTGCAATGGAAAACCGAGAAATAATGAGTGAAGTTGAAGCCAAGACGTTTTTGGAATACTACGATTTTCCTGTGGTAAAGACAAAGGTTGCCCGAACAGAAGATGAAGCCGTTCTTCTAGCCGGACAGATCGGGTACCCAGTTGTGCTAAAAATCCTATCCCCCCAAATAGTCCATAAGACCGACGCTGGCGGCGTTGCACTTGACATAACCAATGAAACAGGAGTTCGGAACGCGTTTAACCACATCATCGAAAACGGTAAAACGTACAATCCAAGCGCCGAGATCTTGGGAGTGACCGTCCAACCAATGATAAAGAAACAAGGTTACGAAGTCATCATCGGCGCAAAGGCCGATCCCCTCTTCGGTCCAGTAATACTGTTCGGAATGGGTGGCGTCGGTGTGGAACTGTTCAAAGACTTTGCCATCGGAATACCGCCGTTGAATCAGACTTTGGTCAGGAGGCTGATGGAAGAGACCAAGGTCTACACGCTTCTTAAAGGCTACAGAAACGTGCCTCCGGCCAACATCAAGCTCTTGGAAGAAATCATGGTTCGGTTCAGTCAAATGCTCGTCGACTTCCCACAATTGAAAGAAGTCGATATCAACCCGCTGTTCATAAACGAAAAAGAGGCTTTTGCCTTTGACGCCCGCATCGTCATTGACAAGCAACGCGTGTTCTCAAAGCTTGAGCCTCACCAACACTTGGTAATTACTCCGTACCCGAAGAAATATGAAACCATTTGGAAGATGCGGGACGGCAGAACGGTGATACTGAGACCGATAAAGCCTGAGGACGAACAGCTGTGGCTGGAAATGTTCCAAAACTTCTCAGAGGAATCCATACGCTATCGCTTCTTCCAAATAATCAAGGACACCCCACATGAAACAAGAGTGCGATACACCAACATTGACTATGACCGAGAAATAGCCATCGTACCGGAACTGACCGAAGAAGGACGCAAAAGAATCCTCGGCGTGACCCGGGTCAGTATCGAGCCAGATGGGAAAGCAGGTGAAATAGCCTTCATCGTTGCCGACGCATGGCAAGGCCTAGGCTTAGGCACAAAAATGGTTGACTACGTGATTGAAATCTGCAAAGACATGAAACTTGAAAGAATCTATGCCATAATGCTGTCTGACAATTATAGGGCCATCAGCCTCATGAAGAAAATGGGGTTCACCGTCGAATACCAAGATGACGGCACATCAAAGGCAACACTCAACCTCAGAGAAGAAGAGGAAGCCCAATGCATAGAAACAAAAAAGACTGAGGAAACACAGATTCAAACTCAAAGACAGACACCAATAGTCCAAGAAGAACAGAAACACAAAGAATTACTGCAGGCATGAAAAAGCAACTTTCTTTCCGTTTCTCTGTCTCTCAACGGTCTTCTACAAGACTCTGTATCAGCCTTGCCACACCAATTAACAGCTTAAGCACGGTACAATGGCGGACTGCCTACGAAAACTCTAAATGGCTCAATCCTAGACTATTCATCACTCAAGTTTAAACGAGGTTTTCGGAAATGTCTGAATGGAGAACCGTTAGCATAGGACACGAAATCATAAAGGAAATCGAAAAAATCATCAAAATGGGTAGATACCGAAGCGTATCTGAATTTGTTTCAGAAGCCATTCGGCTACGCTTGGAAGAACTTATGCGCCTTGAAGCAATGCCTGCTGGGAAGCATCAAGAAATGCGGACTGCGGAAGACGAAATAGTGAAGACACTCCTCAACTTAAAAGAAGAGAAAGCTCAAAGCCCACAACCTACGCCCTCTGAAGAAACCCAGTCTCAAACTCAAATTCAAACGCCATTGGCGCAGAAAGAGACACAAGCAATCCAAAAGTGGCCTGTGAACTCGTTTCAATGAGCCCTCATACTCCGGTCCCGAACTTCGACTTTTCATTCAGGCAGTAAAATATGACTCTTTCTAAAGCACAGTGCCCCTGTAGTGAATCGAAGCTGCACAGCCGAGACACCTATTGTTAACATAAAATTTGCAGCTGCCACAGTCTTTTCCGCATGGCGTAATTTTCTTCTTGTCCAAAATCGGTTTCACAGGCACAACAAATTCTCTAACTGGAGTCACTACAAGATTGAATTCCATTTCTTTTATGATAGGATCCGGTCTCAGATGGGAATCCACGCATGACACTATAGACCTCATATTCTCACCTATCAAAAGAATGGTTAGATTGTATTTCCCAGAAGTCAAAAAGCCATTAAGGTACAGAGGACATTTACTCAAGGAATCCAGGACCTGTTCAGTATTGGCTGTAACCACGTCAATCTTTGCAAGGAACAATTGAGCTTTCTTGACATCGATTCCTATTAAATGTTCCATCACTCCTTTTTCTCTAAGGTTTTTTATCCTCGCGCTTACAGCTGGTTGCGAAATTCTCAAGCGTTTCGCAAGATCTATTTGGGAGATTTCCGGATTTTCAGACAACAGATGCAATATACGTTTATCGACATCGTCTATTCCTCTCGCCAAAATCTTCACCCGCCTAGAAAACTAACTTATCATTGAATATTAACATGTCTTTATTTCTTATAAGGCTTTTTGGGTACTAGCTTATACATATGAAAGCAATGTTTATAATTTACTCCCACAATATTGATTACTAGTAAGGTTTTAGGGATGAAAAATGTCCAAGACTGAATCATGGGAAAACGATTGCTGTAGATGTGGAGACAACGCTAGAGTTGACATACATCCTGGGAAAAGAGCTTGTCACTTAACTTGCGGGCCTTGCTTATATCCAGAGGACTGGTCTAAATGCGCTTCATGCGAGATTGTTGGGCATTGCACCTATGCATTGAGCTATTTAAAGAATCTGAAATCTAACGGCATCAAGAAAGGATGCTACTTCAAAGAGCAGTTGACGGGCGAAGAAACGTTGTATCATACTTTGCAATTCGTAAATGCAAATCAACTTGCCATAAACGTGTCTGGCGAAAAGGACCACCTTGAAAGCTTAAGAAAAACGAATTCAAGAAGCGCTTGTCTCCAAAATCAACTGTAGCCAGCGTTCGTGCAGCAAAACACTTAAGGATATCTAGCGAAAAAAAAAACGATAGGGAATACGGATGGGAGGAGCATTGCGTGTTAGTGATGCACAAGTGGCAAAGGAGATTGCCATGGAGGCAGCGAAGTCAATGTGGCGATACAACATACCCCGCTCCTTCTACGAGGTTGAATACGACGAGAATGACAAATCTTGGAACGTGGAAGCAACTTACTTTGAACAAAAGCTAAAATTCAAAATTGACGCCACAACAGGCAACGTATCAGGCTTCAGAATTGAGAAGATCCCCTAGAGAAAACAAATAGCAGACTAAGAAAACTAGATGCAACTAGAACGATAGAAAGCAGAAGACCTACAAGCACAACTACTCAGCAATTCGCTATGATTGCTTGTTTTCTTCCGCCAACCTGTACACTAACTGGTTGCCCCGCTCGCCAACAACTTGGACTTTGCCAAACTGGCTCATTGCGATTAGGTGCTTCAGAAGTTTTGACTTTTCTATTCCTGTAGTCTTCGACAGTTCCTCTACGGTCAATGAACGTTGATTTTTCATCTCTCGGACGATAAGGTTTCTCTCTCTTGTGCGCTCTTGCATCTCCTTCGCCTTTTTCGGATCTGTCTTGCGCTCTTCAGACAAGGGTTTCACTTTCTCTGGAAAACTAAATCCACGCCGAAGTCATATATAAAAATAATTGAAGACCGAGCTTAGAATTCATGCCCAAACAGACCTATTAGAACATACACAGATATATTTTCGAAGTGCAAGTAATCAAGGTGGCGTGTTTCTTGAAGAAGAATCTATCAGAGGTCAGATTCGAAGATTTAAAGGGCAAAAGCTTCGAGCTGATTCGGGTAATAGAAATGCTATGTGAAGTTTGCGAGAAACCAATAAGTACAAAAACCAAATTTCTCAGAAGAATTCAATTCTCAAGCAACGACGATTACCAGAACCTCTTGAACAGAGGCTCCGTTCACGACCGTGCCGAAATTGACATCGAAAAAGGCGAAATTTACTTCTACGATCATGACTTTCCAGGCGATATCCATTCGGAATGCATTGAGAAACTATAGGCTGATTGCACTTCAAACGAGTTGATAGAGATACTGGCCATTCTTCTCTCCGACTTCGCCTATTGCACCATCTCTTCTGAGAGCTATCAGGTGCTGCACCACCTTACTCGGTTCAAGGCCAGTCGCTTGTGCAAGTTCTCCAGCCGTGAGAGAACCTTTCTCCTCTAACGCGCGTGTTATCATATGTCTCTCAATTTCAACCTGCATGATAGAATCTACAGTTCTGCGATACTTGTCTTCCTCGATTTCAACTTTTATTTGGGATCTTCCAACCACCCAACGAAGTCTCTGGGCCTTGAAAGCATCTATTGCTGCATCCGTCTTTCTCGGGATATGCCCAAGTCTGAAGGGGCTCGGTCCCAACCGTTTTATTTCTTCAGTCATTTCTCGAACCAGAGCCGCCCATTTTCCACCTTCACTAGCCGAAACCCATTCAAGTCTCAAACGTTCCGGTTCGATTCCTACACTCTTCACAGCTTTCTTTAGGTAATCAAACCTTTTCTCCATCATGAAATTTCCCTTTTGATAGTGACAGTCCCCCGGGTGGCAGCCAGCAATCAAGACGCCGTCAGCTCCTGTTCTCAATGCTTCCAGCACAAGAGTTGGATCAACCCTTCCCGTACACATTACCCGCACTATCCTTATGTTCGTTGGGTATTCAAAGCGGCTAGTCCCTGCCAGGTCAGCACCTGCATAGGAGCACCAGTTGCAGCAGTAGGCCACGATCAACGGTTCAAATTCTTCTCCCGCCTTCTTTTCCTCTTCAAAAACATCTTCAACCATCTACTCTGCAACCTCCTTCGGGCTGCTATGAAAAAGTGCTTGCACCTGCGCCAGAATCTGGTCATCTCTGTAGTGCCGCATAGTTATGGCTTGTTTTGGGCATTCTGCGGCGCATGAACCGCAGCCTCTGCACAGTATTTCTCGGATTTTTGATTTTCCTTCTTCAATTTTTGGCGCTCCGTAGGGGCATATTTCTTCGCAAAGTCCACATCCAATGCATAGATTCTCATCTGCGACAGCTGTTATAGCTTCTGTCTTGACTTTTTTGTTTCCCATGAGTATCGATGCTCTTGCGGCGGCTGCTTCGCCTGAAATTATGCTTTCGGAGACATCTTTTGGTCCGGAAACTGTGCCAGCGATGAAGACACCATCGACGTTTGTATCCACTGGCCTAAGCTTCAGGTGGGCCTCCATCATAAAACCATCTGTGGCTATGGGGATTTTCAACATTCTTGCGAGCATTATTTCATCCTTGCTTGGAATCAGTGGGGTTGAAAGCACAATCCACTCTGCCGGAAACGTGGCCTCCATTCCAGCCATGGCGTCGTAGGCCATAACCTGGAGGTTGCCTTCTGGCGTTTGGGTTATTTCTGGACTAACCTCCTCTACGTGTCTGATGAATCTTACTTCCAGATCTCTGGCCTTTCTGTAGAAATCTTCATATTCTTTGTAGACGCGGAGGTCTCCAAAAAGCACCACAACATCCGTTTTCGGGGACTTCTCCTTTACCAAAATAGCGTTCTTGATTGCGTTCATGCAGCAAATCCTTGAACAATACGGCCATCCTTCCTCTTTGCGGGCTTTGAGGATTCTTCTCAGAAGTTCTGCTGTATTCGATTTGGGAAAAGCCTCAAGCGCAGAAGGCCGAATTTCACCTTTCCTTGCCCCTACGCATTGTATCATCACGATTCTTTCAGGCTCGCCGATTTCCCCTTTCTTCAGTTTCTCATCCAGTTCTTTTTGAGTTATAACGCGGTCAAGTACTCCATAACCATAGAGCCCTTTTGGAGGGGTGTAGTTTGATGAGCCAAGAGCGACGATTATGGTGCCCACGTTCATTTCCCTGTCGCCTTCAGGGCCTGTTGAGACGACGTTGAAGTTTCCGATGTAGCCTGAAACGTCTTTTAGAGTTGTTGATGTCATAAGTTCGATGTTTTTGTGAGATCTCACAGCCTCAATCAATGGTTCAACTACTTCTGAAGCATTTGCCAATGTCGGATATAACTTGTAGAGGTGCCTGGTCGTGCCGCCTGGTTCTTTTTCTTTCTCGATTAAATACACCTTGAAGCCCTGGCTTGCCATGGATAGTGCAGAGGTCATTCCCGCTACGCCTGCTCCGATGACGAGCGAAGAGCCCTTAACCTCAACTTCAGGTTCAGTCTGAGATTCAAGCAGGGCAGCTTTTGCCACAGCCATTCTAACGATGTCCTTGGCTTTCTGTGTCGCTTTTTGATGCTCATGAGGGTGTACCCAGCTGTCATGTTCGCGTATGTTTGCCATCTCAAACAGGTACGGGTTCAGGCCTGCCTCCTTACATGCCGTTCTGAACAAAGGTTCATGTGTTCGCGGTGTGCACGAAGCGACAACAACGCGGTTCAGGTTATCTCTCTTTATTGATTCCTTTATCGTTGTTAATCCTGCCTCTGAACACGTGTACAGATTGTGTTCGGCATGGACCACATTGGGAAGTGTCTTCGCGTATTCCGCCAATTCAGGAACGTTTACAACCCCGCCGATGTTAGTTCCGCAACTGCAGACGAAAACGCCTATACGTGGACCTTGCTCCATTTATGATGCCTCCTTACCTGCCAAAACCTCAGCCACCCGCGCAGCTGTGGCACTTCCTTGAGTTATGGAATCCGGAATGTCTCCAGTTTTGGGCCCCAAGCAGTAACCGCAACAGAAAATCCCTGGGATAGTCGTGTCAAGGGGTTTTCTCAAAGAATCTTCCAGCCTTACAAATCCATAGCTGTCCAATTCTATACCTAATATCTTCGCTAATTCTGGCATTCCTCTGCTCGGGATCAAGGCCGGGCACAAAACGACTAAGTCGAAGCTGATGTTTTGAACGGTTCTGGTTATAGGATCTTCAAAGGAAATTTCCAGATTATTTGTTTTAGGATTTTCCGAAACTTCTCCAGGGCTGCTTCGAATGAACTCTATTCCGAATTCAGATTTTGCCCTGTTAACAAATTCCTGGAAACCCCTGCCAAAAGCTCGCATGTCTATATAGAAAATTGTCACAAGGGAGTTAGCCTCGTGCTCTTTTATTAGAACCGCATCTTTTACCGCATACTTGCAGCAGATGCTAGAACAGTAGGGGTGGTTGACCCATTCTCTTCTGTCACGGGAACCTACACACTGTATAAATGCAATGTGTCTGGGTATTTTCCCCTCTGAAGGTCTTATTAAATGTCCGCCAGTTGGGCCTGAAGCGCACAGGAGGCGTTCCAGCTCCATTGCCGATATGACATTCTTGAAGCGTCCATATCCATATTGTGGAATAGCTGAAGCATTGAACATGTCGAAACCCGTGGCAACAACTACTGCTCCCACATTCAACTCAATTTCTTCCGGCTGTTGTTCTCTGTTCACAGCTCCAGCTGGACAGACCTTATCGCAAAGACCACACTCAACACAGTTTTCCTTGTCTATCACCGCCACTCTGGGGACAGCTTGAGGAAAAGGCACGTAAATCGCCTTTCTCACTCCAATGTTTTCATCAAACTCGTTCGGTGCCTCAGCGGGACAATTTTCCGAACAGATGCCGCATCCTGTGCATTTTCTTTCATCAACATACCTTGGCTTCTTGAGAACCTTAACCTTGAAGTTGCCAACTGACCCTTCTACCTCTTTTAACTCTGACCAAGTTAACAATTGAACGTTTGAATGATGCGAGGATTCTATCATCTTCGGAGCCAAAATGCACATTGAACAGTCCATTGTGGGAAATGTCTTGTCAAGCTGAGCCATTCTTCCCCCAATGCTCGGATTCTTCTCAACAAGATACACCTTGAAGCCTCTGTTCGCCAGATCCAAGGATGCCTGTATCCCAGCTATTCCGCCGCCAATAATCATAACTGCCTTTTGCATCTCACTTTGCCTCCACCATATTCAGGATTTTTGTTATCGGAATTCTATGCGCTTTTAACTCCCAATCCTCAAGATTCATACCCATTGCTAACCTGAGCAACTCTGCAAAATTCATTACGGGCAGGTCATATTTCTCCTTCACATGTCTCTCAATCTCTATCTGCCCCATATCCAATTCACGATAACAAAATGGGCAGACAGTCACTATGGAATCAACACCCGCTGCTCTGATAGAATCCAATTTCTGCTTTGCAACATGGAGAGCCACTTCATCGTTAACTCCACGCAGAGGGCCTCCGCAACAAGCCTCTTTTTTCTCGTAATAAACCGATTTTGCGCCAGTCGCCTCTACAAGCTCGTCTAGAGCAGTGATGCCCATCCACTGTTCAAAATGTAATCGTTTAGGCTTTGATAGATGACAACCAGGCTGCACAGCAACTCGCAGTCCATTAAAAGGGTTCTTGACGGCGTCCTTGATTCTTTTTATGCCTACGTCTTCGTATAAGACATCGCTGAAGATCTTGACATCTGTCTTTCCTTTGAATTCCAAGCCAACCTCTGCAAGAATTTCGTTCACCTCATCCCTGACTTCTCGATTTTCTTTCAAAATCGTGTTCGTAGCAAGCAGCGACTCATAGCAATCATTACATAAAGCCAAAATATTGAGATTCATTTGTTCAGCAATGCAGAGATTTCGGGCGGCCAGCGCAAGCCAACTTGTGTAATCTATGGATTGGATGCTGAAGGGCGCGCAGCAGTTGGCCCCTTCCATATCTGCAAGCTCTATGCCGAGTTCAGGCGCAATCTTTCGCACGGAATTCTCATATTGCGGTTCCCTAGCTGGTATTAGGCAACCCAAAAAGAATGCATATTCCATGCGTTTCACAAACCTTTTTTGATCATTCTATCGAAGGACGTTTTTCTCAGGATCTTTTGAACAGCGTCCACGTCAACTGTTGGTTCCTTGCCCAAACCGTACTTTTCCCTTTGAGCCAACGCCATTCTGCCTGCGATGACGACACGACCGTTTTCAAATAAGTTTCTGGCTTGAACAAGTATTCCCTCCGGGATGTTATCTTCTCTCACTGCCAAGTTTCTCAATGCAAACATCACTTCGCCTACGTCTCCACCCTGTGGGCATCTGTCAAGACATGTAAAGCATGAAAGGCAATGCCAAGGCAACTGCCGGTTCAAGACGTCTGAGCGTAGACCAAGAATAATCATCTCCATCAACCTCCGAGGATTGTGTTCTTCGACTACTTTAGCCACTGGACAACTACTTGTACATCTACCGCACTGTATACACGCCAGAACACCTCGACCTCTAGGGGTATTTGCGACCTCGTGCATGAAGTGGGCATCTGAATGGTTCAACCAGAATCACCACTTGTCATGTTCTCTGTCGTGACGCATACTAATAAAACTATAGTTCTTGCGCCCTCCATGAGACGGTTCATGAAAAGTAGGTCTTCAACTTCTTTTCACATATGGTAGAACGTTCTGAGAATCATGATTTTTTTATGCAAAACCGGACATCACATTAATAAGTATCTTTCCATATGGAAAGCTTTTGAACCCATCTTTGGGTGGAAAAAATGGATGAAAAAGTCGGTGCCGTTCTGGTTGTCGGCGGCGGAGTGGCTGGCATACAGGCATCCTTGGATTTGGCAGATTCTGGCTTTAAAGTCTATCTTCTTGACGAATCAACAAGTATCGGCGGAACTATGGCGCAGTTGGATAAAACGTTCCCAACAAACGATTGTTCAATGTGTATTTTAGCGCCTAAACTTGTCACTGCGGGCAGACATCCGAACATTCAGTTAATCACTTATTCTGAGTTGGAAAAAGTTGATGGTGAAGCCGGAAACTTTCAGGTAACAATACTGAAACATCCACGTTCAGTAGACATTGAGAAATGCACTGGCTGCGGGATTTGTGCACAGAACTGTCCGATAGAGGTGCCAAACGAATTTGACGTTAAAATGGGGGTAAGAAAAGCAATCTATGTTCCTTTCCCCCAAGCTGTGCCGCTGAAATATGCCATTGACCAAGAGAACTGCATCAAGTGCCGCCTCTGCGAGAGAGTATGTCCCGCTAAAGCCGTAGCCTTCGACCAGCAGCCCGAAACCATCAAGGTCAACGTTGGATCCATAATATTATCACCTGGATTCGAAGAATTCGATCCTCACCGAAAAAGTGAATATGGATACGGTCATTACCCAAATGTAATTTCAAGCATCGAGTTTGAACGTATAATGAATGCCTCCGGACCATTCGGTGGCAAAATCATACGGCCTTCGGATGGTAGAATACCGCGCAGGATCGCCTTTATTCAATGTGTGGGTTCAAGAGATTTCCAGCTTGGAAACAATTATTGCTCTGCTGCATGCTGCATGTATGCGATCAAGGAAGCCGTCATAGCAAAAGAGCACAGTTCCACTCCGCTAGACTGCAAGATCTTTTACATGGACATGCGCGCTCACGGAAAAGAATTCGACGGTTACTACAACCGAGCTAAAGGAGAATGGGGCATAAAATTCGTAAGATCCAGAGTAGCAAGCGCGGTAGAAGACCCAATAACAGGCAACATTTTTCTCCACTTCGTTGAAGACGAGGAACCTAAAGTCGAAGAATTCGACATGGTCGTCCTGTCAGTCGGGATGGAGCCGCCTAGGAAAGCTGAAAGGCTAGCGGAAATCTTGGGAATAAAGCTTAACAAATACAAGTTCTGCGAAACGGGCACTTTCTCGCCTCTAGAAACGTCTAAACCGGGCGTATTCGTTTGTGGCGCGTTCTCATCTCCGAAGGATATTCCGGAAAGCGTGGCTCAGTCAAGCGGTGCAGCGTCAAAGGCGATGGACATAATCGCTACTGAAAGGGGAAAACTGGTCACTGTGAAAGAGTATCCGCCTGAAAGGGACGTGAGCCAAGAGGAACCGCGCATAGGCGTTTTCGTCTGCCACTGCGGAGTCAACATAGGATCAGTTGTAAATGTTCCAGACGTAGTTGAGTACGCTAAAACGTTGCCCAACGTGACCTATGCAGAGGCTAACCTCTACACTTGCTCACAGGACGCGCAGAAACTGATTGCTGAAAAGATTCAGCAGCACAAGCTTAACCGTGTTATCGTGGCTTCATGCACCCCTCGCACTCATGAACCGTTGTTCCGAGAAACCGTTCAAGAGGCTGGTCTCAGTCCCTACTTGTTTGAAATGGCAAACATTCGAGACCAGTGCAGCTGGGTGCACATGCATGAGCATGAGAAGGCAACGGAAAAGGCCAAGGATCTGGTTGCAGCAATGGTTGCGAAGGCCAGGCTCCTGCAACCTCTGAAGAAACCTGTGATAGATGTTACACCAGTCGGCTTAGTCATAGGCGGTGGCGTTGCAGGTATGACTGCAGCGTTGGAACTGGCCAAACAAGGGTTTGAGGTTCACCTTGTCGAAAAAGAGAAGGAGTTAGGTGGCCATTTACGCACGATTCACTATTTACTTGAAAAAGATGACGACCCGCAAGAGAAGCTTAGTGCAATGACTCGGGCGGTTATGGAAAACGACAGAATACATCTCTACCTAGGGTCTGAAGTTAAAGAGGTTGCCGGTTTCGTCGGCAACTTCAAAGCAAAGATAAAACAACAGAACGGCGAAGAGAAAGAGATTGACCATGGCATAGCAATAGTAGCCACGGGCGCGGTTGAATACGAACCCACCGAATATCTCTACGGAAAAAACCCAAAGGTAATCACACAACACGAGTTGGAGCAGAAACTTGCAAAAGGAAAAATAAGACCTAGAACCGTCGCAATGATTCAATGCGTTGGAGCTAGGAATGAGGAAAGGCCAAACTGTGCAAGAATATGCTGTGGCCAAGCAGTGAAAAATGCTCTTAGGATTAAAGAAGTGAGTCCTAAGACCGAAGTCTACGTTTTGTACAAGGACGTTAGAACGTATGGTTTTAAAGAAGACTATTACCGTGAAGCTGCACAAAAAGGGGTAATATTCGTAAACTACGATGATGAAAGAAAGCCAAAAGTCACGGATAATAATGGAAAACTCAAAATCACTTTTTGGGAGCCGGTAGTCAAGCAAGAGATGGAGATTAACCCTTCCCTCTTGGTTTTAAGTGCGGCCACAATCCCTAATCCTGATAGCAAGCGAATAGCCGAAATGCTTAAGGTGCCATTGTCAAAAGACGGCTTTTTCCTGGAAGCGCACATGAAACTTCGACCTGTGGACTTTGCAACGGATGGTGTTTTTCTCTGCGGAATGGCACACTGGCCGAAATTTATCGATGAAAGCGTCTCACAGGCATGTGGAGCAGCTGCCAGAGCTGCTACGATCTTGTCTAAGAAGACGTTGGAAGCTGAGGGATCTGTATCTCATGTGGATGAAAACCTCTGCGTCGGATGTGGGCTTTGCATCAGCATCTGTCCATACCGTGCCATAACGAAGAATGAAAAGGAAACGGCAGAGGTGAATGAAGTTCTCTGTAAAGGCTGCGGTACCTGTGCGGCAAGTTGTCCAGAGAGAGCCATCACAATGCGCCAGTTCACAGACGAGCAGATCATAGTTCAGGGGCTAGCTCTTTTAAGGAGGGCTGTTCATGGTTGAATTCGAACCTAAAATAGTCGGTTTCCTCTGCAACTGGTGCTCCTATGCAGGCGCAGATCTAGCAGGCGTTAGCAGAATCCAATACCCACCAAACATCAGAGTAATCAGAGTCATGTGCAGCGGCAGAGTCGACCCAGTCATCATCTTAGAGATGTTTGCAAACGGGGCTGACGGAATTCTAGTGACGGGCTGCCACCCAGGAGACTGCCACTACGTTGAGGGAAACTTGTACGAGGAAAGAAAAATCAAGATGCTAAAGAAGCTGATATCCCTAACAGGTTTAGAGCTGGGACGCCTAAGGCTGGAGTGGGTTTCGGCAGCTGAGGGCCAGAGATTCGCCCAAGTAGTCACCGAGTTTACGGAGCAGATAAAGAAGCTGGGGCCTTCGCCTGTATCAGAGAAATGTCCAAATCAAAAAATCCTTCAGAATCTACAGGCCGCAAAGAATGCTGCTTCAGACTTCAAGTTGAGAGTCTTAGTTGGAAGAGAAAGAGAACTGACAGAAAAAAACAACGTCTATCAGGAAAAAATCTCACAAGAACAATTTGACTGCTTGCTCGGCGAAGCTGTTGAGGCCGAGTTCATTCGGCATAAGATCCACCTTTTGACAAAACAAGAGCCGCTCCCTGTAAGAACTCTGGCGGAAGCAGTTGAAATGAAACCGGCGGCTGTTCTCAGACAAATCGTGGATATGCGTAGGAGAAACATGATAGGAATAGATCACGTCGAAGGGCAAACTCCGTTTTACAAAGCATTGGAGATTGGGTAGATGGCAACCGAAAAAGTTGGGGCAGTTCTCGTTGTAGGTGGAGGAGTCGCAGGGATACAAGCCTCGCTAGATCTAGCCGATTCTGGATTCAAAGTCTACCTAATTGACAAGGGGCCAAGCATAGGCGGAGTGATGGCTCAGCTTGACAAGACATTTCCTACAAATGATTGTTCAATGTGCATCCTTTCGCCCAAGCTTGTTGCAACCGGAAGACATCCGAACATTACGATTTTGACAAACGCCGAGATAACAGGTTTAAACGGCGAGGCTGGAAGCTTCGAAGTGAAGCTTCAAAGGAAGAGCCGTTACATAATCGAAGATAAGTGCAATGGCTGTGGCATCTGTGCGCAAAAGTGTCCGATTGAAGCTGTGGACATGTACAATGAGGGATTAGGCAGGAGAAGCGCAATTTATGTTGAATATCCGCAGGCAGTTCCGCTGAAGTACATGATTGACCGTGAAAAATGCATCGGATGCGGAACGTGCTCTGAAATCTGCAAAGCACACGCAATTGCGTATGATCAAGAAGACAGCGAAGCCACTTTAAAAGTGGGCTCTATCATACTGGCACCTGGATTCGAAGGCTTTGACGCAAGATTGAAAAGCGAATATGGTTATGGACGTTTCCCTAATGTTGTGACGAGTATAGAATTTGAACGCATTCTGAGCGCTTCCGGACCCTACGGAGGACTGGTTCTCAGACCTTCAGACGGTGAAATTCCAAAGAGAATCGCCTTCATCCAGTGTGTAGGCTCAAGAGACTACCAGCTTGGCAACAACTACTGCTCAGCGGCTTGCTGCATGTACGGCATGAAGGAAGCAGTCATCGCAAAAGAGCACACGCCGACCAAGCTTAATGCAACGATCTTTTACATGGACATGCGCTCTTATGGAAAAGAGTTCGACGCCTATCGAAACCGTGCCGAAGAAGAGTACGGCATAAGATTTGTCCGATCAAGAGTTGCAGGCGTAACCGAAGACCCCTCAACAGGCAATCTTCTCGTCCACTTTGTCGAAAACGAAACGCCCAAGACAGAAGAGTACGACTTGATCGTCCTGTCAATCGGTATGCAACCGCCTAAAAACGTTGAGAATCTGGCCAAGAACTTCGGTATACAGCTTAACAAGTACAACTTCTGCGAGACACAAACCTTCTCGCCAATGGACACGTCAAAGCCTGGCATCTACGTTTGCGGTGCATTCTCAGCACCGAAGGACATCCCTGAAAGCGTTGCACAGGCAAGCGGCGCCGCATCAAGGGCCATGGGCGTAGTGGCTAGCGAAAGAGGAAAACAAGTAACAGCGAAGGAATATCCTCCTCAAAGAGATGTGAGCCAAGAAAAACCACGCATCGGCGTTTTTGTCTGCCACTGCGGAATCAACATCGGAGGCGTAGTCAACGTTCCCGAAGTAGTCGAATACGCCAAAACCCTACCAAACGTGGTCTATGCTGAAGCTAACGTCTACACGTGTTCGCAGGATACACAGAAGCTTATCAAAGAAAAAATCCAATCCAACAAGCTTAACCGTGTTATTGTTGCTTCATGCACACCAAGAACGCATGAGCCTCTCTTCAAGGAAACAGTCCAGGAGTCCGGGCTGAATCCCTACCTGTTTGAAATGACGAACATTCGAGACCAGTGCAGCTGGGTGCACATGCACGAACCGAAAGAGGCAACGAAAAAGGCCAAAGACCTAGTAAGGTCAATAGTTGCCAAATCAGCCTTGTTGAGGCCCTTGGAGAAACCACTCATAAACGTCACTCAAGTTGGCCTGGTAATAGGAGGAGGCGTCTCCGGCATGACGGCAGCCTTGGAGCTTGCAAAACAAGGGTTTGAAACACACCTTGTCGAGAAAGACAAAGAGCTCGGCGGTCATCTGCGAACAATCCATTACCTCCTCGGAGAAAAAGATGATCCGCAAGAAAGGTTGAACGCTCTGGTCAAAGCGGTCAACGAAAATGACAAGATCCACGTTTATGCGGATGCGGAAGTCGTTGACGTGTATGGTTTTGTCGGCAACTTCAAATCCAAAATACGAGAGCGCAACAAAAAAGAAAAGGAAATTCAGCACGGCGTTGTGATTGTTGCGACGGGCGCAGTCGAGTACAGACCAACAGAGTACTTCTATGATAAGGACCCGAGAGTCGTAACACAACACGAACTCGAAGAGGATCTCGCAAACGGCGAATTCAAGGCCAGGAACGTGATCATGGTTCAATGCGTCGGAGCACGGACGAAAGAAAGGCCGAACTGCGCGAGAATATGCTGTGGGCAAGCCATTAAGAACGCGTTGAAGATCAAAGAAGTGAGTCCAGAGACAGAAGTCTATGTTCTATTCAAGGACGTCAGATCGTACGGGTTCAAAGAAGACTACTACCGCGAAGCCGCAATGAAAGGAGTCATGTTCATAAACTACGATGATGAACAGAAACCGGAACTTACAAAGGACACGGACAGACTGAAGATGGCTTTCTGGGAACCCGTGCTGAAAGAGCGGATCGAGATTGAACCCGATCTTGTAGTGTTGAGCGCAGCTACGGTGCCGAATCCTGAGAACAAGCACATCGCGGAGATGCTCAAGGTGCCCTTGACCAAGGACGGTTTCTTCCTCGAAGCCCACATGAAGCTTAGGCCTGTGGACTTTGCAACTGACGGCGTCTTTCTCTGCGGAATGGCTCATTCGCCAAAGTACATCGAAGAAAGCATCGCTCAGGCATGTGCGGCTGCGGCAAGGGCGACAACTATACTATCCAAAGACAAGCTTGAGATGGAAGGAATTGTCGCAAACGTTGACGAAGACTTATGTAGTGGTTGTAGAATCTGTGAATATCTTTGTCCCTATGGTGCAGTTGAAATGAAAGACAAAGATGGAAAACCGATTGCACATGTGATTGAAGCCTTGTGCAAAGGCTGCGGCGCCTGTGGCACGGCGTGTCCAACTAAAGCCATCACAATGGGACACTTCACGACGGAGGAGATACTTGCTCAGGTCAAAGCTGCTTTGTTGGAGGCAAAGGCATGAGCGACAAAAATGGTTTTGAACCTAAAATAATCGGTTTCCTGTGCAACTGGTGCGCTTACGCAGGCGCAGACTTGGCTGGAGTAAGTAGAATCCAGTATCCTCCAAACATAAGAATCATACGTGTAATGTGCAGCGGCAGAATAGACCCAACGTTCGTCTTGGAAGCATTCAAGGACGGCGCAGACGGTGTTCTCGTCGCAGGCTGCCACCTGCCATCGGACTGCCATTACATCAGCGGTAACTTCAAGGCTTTAAGGAGAATAACTCTGCTCAAGAAAGTGTTGAAAGAGTTCGGCGTTGAACCTGAACGTTTACGACTGGAATGGGTTTCGGCAAGCGAAGGAGACAAGTTCGCCACCATAGTGCGAAGCATGGTAGAAGACATAAAGAAGCTCGGACCAAACCCGTTGAAAAACATGGAGGTTGAAACTCAATGACCGAGACGGAACAAAAGCTGATAAAAGCCTCGGAAATCGATCCGAAGTTCAAATATGAAATCGCAAAGATGCACGGCGGAGAGAAGCTGATGCGCTGCTTCCAATGTGGAACGTGTACATCAGATTGTCCGATCGCAAGGTTCAGTGACACCTACAGGCCGAGACAGATAATCCGAATGACACAGCTCGGGCTGAAAGACAGAGTGTTGAAAAGCGATACTCTATGGCTCTGTGCATCATGCTTCACATGCACAGACCGTTGCCCGCAGGATGTTAAGGTAGCTAACGTCATACGCGTGCTGAGAAACTTGGCTGCGGAGCAGGGGCACATTCCTCAAGTGTTCAAAGAGCAGTGTGCAAGCATACTTGAGTCAGGTTACGCCTACAAGATTCCAGAATTGAGAGTCAAGAAAAGGGAAACTTTAGGGCTTCCCCCGTTGCCGAAAGGAAACCCTGAAAGCTTGAGGAAAACGCTTCGCGAGGTACATTTTCTCAGGCACATGGATAAGAAAGGTGAATAGGATGACAGAACGCAGATATCTCATGTTTCTCGGGTGCGCGATTCCCTATCGTGTCGCGGCTTTCGAGATCTCTGCGCGGAAGATTCTAGGGAAGCTAGGCGTTGAGCTTGTTGAGATGCCTGAATTCAACTGTTGTGGGCTTCCGTTGGATCCAGTAAGCCACGAGACGATGCTCATATTAGCGGCTAGAAACCTTGCCCTGGCGGAACAGAAAGGTCTAGACATTATAACATTATGCCCAGGCTGCGCAGGAACGTTAAAGAAAGTCAACCGGATGCTAAAGGAGGACAAAGCATTACGCCAAGAGATAAATAGGCATCTCAAAGAGGCTGGACTAGAGTTTAAGGGAACTGTCAACGCGAAGCACCTAGTGCAAGTACTTATCGAGGATGTTGGCTTAGAAAAGATCAAAGATGCCGTTGTTAAACCGCTTACAATGATTAAGGTTGCCGAGCACAACGGCTGCCACATTCTGAGACCCAAAGAATACATCGGATTTGACGATCCTGAAGATCCCAAGACCCTCAAGACTCTGATCGAGGCAACCGGAGCGACATGTCTGGATTATATGGATGAAACAGAATGCTGCGGTGCTCCAAGCGTGGGCGTGAACGACAAGATTGCATTGCAGCTTGCGAGGGACAAGCTGGACCACATCAAGATGGTTGATGCGCAGGCTTTGATAACCATCTGCCCGTTCTGTCACATAATGTATGACACGAACGAGTTGCGTATTGAGAAGATGTTCAACGAGGCCTACGGCATTCCGGTGCTACATTATCCTCAGCTGCTCGGTTTGGCTATGGGTATGCCGGCGGAGGAACTGGCTTTTAACGAGCTTCGTGTGGACGTTTCTAAAGTGTTGAACAAAGTGTGTGCGGGTGGAAAGTAAATGGCCAAAGAAAAATTGAAGATTGGTTTCTACTGGGCTGCAAGTTGTGGCGGATGCGAAATTGCAGTGTTGGACATAAACGAGAAGATACTGGACGTTGTTCAAATCGCGGACATAGTCTTCTGGCCTGTAGCCATGGACGTGAAATACAAAGACGTTGAAAACATGCCTGACAAGTACATGGACGTTTGCTTCTTCAACGGCTCTGTTAGAAGCGAGGAACAAGAGCACATGGCC
>Ga0315277_10004166_pt1 | contig 19369 bp, 26 predicted proteins | sample YL17G05_15_MG_FD_203695 | JGI IMG/M metagenome (GOLD analysis project Ga0315277, IMG submission 203695) | Sediment microbial communities from Yellowstone Lake, YNP, Wyoming, USA - YL17G05_15 | ecosystem: Environmental > Aquatic > Freshwater > Lake > Sediment | place: USA: Wyoming | collected... | reverse complement strand
AATCTTTTAGGAAAAAGAGTGGATTACTCCGGTCGCTCCGTCATCGTTGTCGGTCCGGAATTGAAGTTACACGAGTGCGGTCTTCCGAAAGACATGGCGGTCGAACTCTTTAAGCCTTTCATCATCCGAAAGCTGATTGAGCGGGGTATGGTGAAGACTGTCAAGAGCGCAAAGAAGATGGTTGATAAAAAAGGACAGGAGGTCTGGGAAATTCTCGAACACATCATCGACGGGCACCCTGTGCTCCTCAACCGCGCTCCTACCCTGCACAGACTCGGCATACAGGCGTTTCAGCCGGTGCTGGTCGAGGGAAAGGCAATCCAGATCCATCCGATGGTCTGCACGGCATTCAATGCTGACTTTGACGGTGATCAGATGGCAGTGCACATACCATTGTCGTTCGATGCCCAGCTCGAAGCCCGTATACTAATGCTTTCGAGTCACAATATCCTCTCGCCTTCGAATGGATCGCCGATAGTTCACCCGACACAGGATCAGGTGCTGGGGTGCTATTATTTGACGAAGTCAAAAGCGAATGATGTTGGCGAAGGTAAAATATTTTCGTCTCCCGATGAGGTGATCATTGCGCACAACTCCAAAAAAATCGGGCTCCATGCCAGAATAAAAGTGCGGATCGCCGGTAAAATGATTGAAACCACGACGGGGCGGGTTATCTTCAACCAGACCGTTCCGGGGGAGATTGGCTACCTTGACGAACTGCTGAACAAGAAACGGCTCGTACAAATCGTCCAGCAAGTCTTCCGTGCATGCGGCAATGTTCGTACTGCGGAATTCCTCGATAATCTCAAGGAACTCGGATTTTTCTATGCAACTCAGGCGGGTCTTTCAGTGAGTGTTGGAGATGTCATTATACCCAAAGAGAAAGACGATATCCTTGCGAAAGCCATGCGCGACGTCGATAACGTCCAGAATCAGTATTATAACGGATACATCACCAATGGAGAGAGGTACAATAAGGTTATCGACATATGGACGCGCACGACAAACCGGGTTGCGGAGCGGCTCTTTGAAGCGCTTATGCACGATCGGGACGGATTCAACTCTCTCTTTATGATGGTTGATTCGGGTGCCCGCGGTTCGAGGGAACAGGTGCGGCAGCTTGCCGGTATGCGCGGATTGATGGCAAAACCTCAGAAGAGCATGTCAGGCGCGACGGGCGAATTAATTGAAAATCCTATTGTTGCAAACTTCCGCGAAGGATTATCTATCCTCGAGTATTTCATCTCTACGCACGGTGCAAGAAAAGGACTTGCAGATACGGCATTGAAAACGGCAGATGCCGGTTATCTGACGCGTCGACTCGTAGACGTTGCCCAGGACGCGATTGTCGCGGTTGTAGATTGCGGAACAATCCGAGGAGTGCACACGGGGGCACTCAAGGAAGGTGAGGATGTTAAGGAACCCCTGTCGGAACGCATACTCGGCCGCGTCGCCGTACAAAAAGTTGTTGATCCTATTACTGGTAAAGTTATCGTGCCTGCCGGCGAGGAAATCGATGAGAAGAGGGCGTCTGCGATAAATGATACATCGATCGAATCAGTCGAAATCCGCTCAGTTCTCACTTGTGAATCCAAGCGCGGCATTTGTGCGAAGTGCTACGGCAGAAACCTGACAACATCGAAACTCGTTGAACGGGGAGAGCCGGTCGGAATCATCGCTGCGCAATCGATCGGCGAACCGGGTACTCAGTTAACCCTTCGTACATTCCATACCGGCGGTACGGCAAGTCTGATTGCCACCCAGTCGCAAATTGTTTCAAAGTTTGATGGTAAACTCCGGTACGATGGTATCAAATCTCTCAAGCTCTCAGATGCAGACGGGAAACTTATAGTCCTAGGTCGAAGCGGCGTTGTTAATATAGTTGATTCCGATAACCGAATACTTACCAAGTATGATGTTCCCTACGGTGCAACATTGCTGAGTGGCGACGGGTCGGCCATAAAAAAAGGAGAAATTATATATGAATGGGATCCGTATAATGCTGTGATTATTTCGGAGCACGCAGGGACGGTGGAGTACCAGGACCTGAAGGAAAATTCGACGTACCGGGAAGAACCTGATGAGCAGACCGGCCATATCCAAAAGGTTGTGATCGATTCACGGGAGAAGACGCTGAGTCCGACGCTGAATATTAATAACAAGGAAGGGAATAAGATCGGAAGTTACATCATCCCGACACGCGCTCACCTCGTCGTCAACGACGGGAAGGAAGTACAGGCCGGGACCATCCTTGTGAAGATACCGAGGGAAAGTGGAAAAACCAGAGACATCACGGGCGGGTTACCGCGTGTAACCGAACTGTTTGAAGCGCGCAGTCCGGCAGATCCTGCAATCGTTTCGGAGATAGACGGCATAGTCAGGTTCGGACTGCAGCGTCGGGGTTCCCGGGAAATTATCGTTAATAGCCACGATCGTCTCGATGAACGTCACTACATGATTCCGATGGGAAAGCACATCCTTGTCCAGGACAACGACGTTATCCGCGCCGGTGAGCGTCTTTCTGACGGAGCGATTAATCCACATGATATCCTCCGAATCAAAGGCGTAGGTACGGTTGAGGAATACCTCGTGAATGAAATTCAGGAGGTATACCGAATGCAGGGCGTTAAGATCAACGATAAACATATCGAAGTCATCGTGCGGCAGATGATGCAAAAATTACGCATCATCGATCCGGGCGATACTAGATTCCTTGAAGGTAATTACGTCGACATTCATACTGTCAATGAAGAGAATGTGTTACTCAAAGATCAGGTTGTAGTTACGAGTAAAGGGGACTCCAAACTGAAGAACGGTCAGATCGCCGCGAAGAAGAAGGTACGCGAAGTGAATTCCGATCTGCGAAAGAAGAGCAAAAAAATAATCGAATACAGGGACGCCGAACCGGCGACGGCAGAACCGATTCTCCTGGGAATTACATCCGCAGCGCTTTCAACGGAAAGCTTTATCTCTGCCGCATCATTCCAGGAAACCACCAAGGTTCTCACCGATGCTGCGATTGAGGGGAAGGTTGATTTTCTGCTCGGTTTGAAGGAAAATGTAATCATGGGGCACCTGATTCCTGCAGGTACCGGTCTGAAAAAGTTCAAGAGTGTCATCGTCATGCAACAGGATGAAATTCCGGTACCCGAACCGGAGCCTGTAAAGGAAGAAACAGAGCCAAAAAAGACCAGGAGAAAGGTCAAATCGGCGACGTAATAAAAATCATTGACAAAGATGTAAAAATTTAATATATTTGTAAGCTTTGACAAAATACAGGAGTAACGATTATTGCCCACTATTAATCAACTTGTACGGCTTAGTAGACAGAAGGTAACGTGGAAGAGTAAAGCACCGGCGCTTCAGCAGTCGCCTCAGAAAAGAGGTGTCTGCACCAGAGTGTATACCACAACCCCGAAGAAACCCAACTCTGCACTAAGGAAGGTTGCTCGTGTCAGGCTCCAAAACAGCATTGAAGTAACCGCATACATTCCGGGTGAAGGTCACAATTTGCAGGAGCACTCCATTGTCTTAGTTCGCGGGGGCAGAGTAAAAGACCTTCCCGGTGTCCGGTATCATATTATCCGCGGCGCCCTCGATACCGCAGGCGTCACCGACCGGAAACAGGGACGATCAAAATACGGTGCTAAAAAGCCAAAGCAGTAAAATCATATGAGAAAGAAAGCAGCAACACGGAGAATAATTTCTCCGGATCCAAAATACAACGACGTTCTCGTTTCACGATTTATCAACAACGTACTGAAGCGCGGTAAAAAACACCGGGCGCGTAAAATCGTGTACGATGCACTGGGCATCGCGGAGAAGCGTTCAAAGAATCTCGCAGGCATCGATATATTCAAGAAGGCGATCAATAATGTGAAGCCGGTACTGGAAATTCGTGCCCGCCGTGTCGGCGGCGCGACTTATCAGGTGCCGACCGAGGTTCGGCCCGACCGGAGCATTGCTCTGGCCATTCGCTGGCTGATCACGTACGCAGAAGAACGCAAAGATAAGTCGATATCGCTGAAGTTGGCAGCCGAGATACTTGCAGCGGCCAACAACGAAGGTAATGCTGTGAAGAAGAGGGAGGATACACATAAGATGGCTGAAGCCAATAAGGCGTTCGCTCATTTTAAGTGGTAATTCGCACAACTATTTCAATGTAGTAACCGCAATATAGGATGAACGGATGGCGCGAATTTACCCGCTAGAGAAAACGCGTAATATTGGCATCATGGCACACATCGATGCAGGTAAGACCACAACGACCGAAAGAATTTTATTCTACACGGGTGTTGTCCATCGGATGGGCGAGGTTCACGATGGTGCCGCAACGATGGATTGGATGGAACAGGAAAAAGAACGCGGCATAACGATAACAAGCGCCGCAACGACGTGTTTCTGGGATGACAACAGAATAAATATTATAGACACACCCGGACACGTCGATTTTACCGCCGAAGTAGAACGATCATTGCGTGTACTCGACGGAGCTGTCGCACTGTTCTGCGCTGTTGGCGGCGTGGAGCCTCAGTCGGAAACAGTCTGGCGACAGGCAGATAAATACGGAGTCCCCCGACTCGCATTCGTCAATAAGATGGACCGGATTGGGGCTGATTTCTTCAATGTGATCGAGATGATCAAGAAGCGTTTGGGCGCCAATGCGGTCCCGATCCAGATTCCCGTCGGTGAGGGTGACTTGTTTACGGGATATATTGATCTAATCACAATGAAGGCACACATATTCCACGAGAGTAATGCAGGTACGACATGGGACGAGATCGATTGTCCTCAGGATCTGAAGAAGAAAGCCTGTGAATGCCGTGCGAAAATGCTCGAAGCCGTCTCAGATGAAGATGATTCGCTCCTCGAGAAATACCTGGAGGGAAAACAGATATCGCCAGAAGAGATTAAAAAAGTGCTCAGGAGAGCATGCCTTAAGGTGAGCATCGTTCCGGTGCTCTGCGGGTCGTCATTCAAGAATAAAGGCGTTCAGGGATTGCTCGACGGTGTGATCAGTTTTCTTCCGTCGCCGATAGATATATCCGGCGGTGAGATCGCTGGGCATCACGTGAATATGAAAGATCGCGTTATTCGCAGGATTGACGACGGTGAAAATTTTACCGCTCTAGCATTCAAGATCATGTCTGATCCTTACGTTGGAAAGTTAACTTTCCTTCGTGTATATTCCGGAACGATCAGTGCGGGTTCGTACGTCTATAATCCGATCTCGGGTCGAAAGGAACGGATTGGCAGAATTCTTCGGATGCACGCAAACCATCGCGAGGATATCGATGAAGCGTATACGGGCGACATCATCGGAGTTGTTGGACTGAAATTCACCAGAACCGGTGATACACTCTGTGAAGAAGATGATCCGATAATTCTTGAAAAAATGGAATTCCCCGAACCGGTGATAGCTGTTGCCATCGAACCGAAGACGAAAGCGGATCAGGAAAAGATGAGCGAAGCGCTTCAGAAGTTATCGGAAGAAGATCCCACGTTCAAGGTTTCGACGAACGAAGAGACGGGCCAAACGATTATCAGCGGCATGGGCGAACTTCATCTGGAGATCATTATAGAAAGGATGAAGCGTGAGTTTAAAGTCGGAGCGAACGTCGGAAGACCGCAGGTTGCGTACCGTGAAACGATCCGGAAGAAAGTGGAAGCCGAAGGTAAGTTCATCCGTCAGTCGGGCGGCCACGGACAGTACGGCCATGTATGGCTGACAATCGAACCGAATGAAAAAGGTAAAGGATACGAGTTTGAGAATGCAATTGTCGGCGGAACAATACCGCGTGAATACATCAAATCGGTATCAGAAGGCATCGTTGAAGCGATGCGGAACGGTGTGTTCGCCGGCTATCCCGTCGTGGATGTTAAGGTTACCCTCTTCGATGGATCGTTTCATGAAGTCGATTCTTCGGAGATGGCATTCAAGATCGCAGGCTCAATCGGATTCAAGGAAGCTGCCGAGAAAGCAGATCCGATTCTTCTTGAGCCGATCATGGACGTTGAAGTTGTCACACCCGAGGATTATATGGGCGACGTCATGGGTGATTTGAACGCGCGCAGAGGGAAAATTGAAGGACTCAATACCCGAAAGGACGCACAAATCATCAAGGCTAAAGTCCCGCTCTCGGAAATGTTCGGATATGCAACGCAGCTCCGGTCTATGTCGCAGGGGCGGGCGATTTTTACGATGCAGTTCGCGTATTATGAGGGAGTCCCTCAGAATATCGCCGATCAGATAGTGGAAAAAGTAAAAGGAGATGTACTGCTTTCTCTCTAAAAGTTTTTAATAGGTAAAAAAATTCATCTCAGCTAACGAAGGAGATAAACAAATGGCAAAAGAAAAATTTACACGAGACAAACCGCATATTAATGTGGGCACAATCGGTCATATTGACCATGGTAAGACTACGCTCACCGCTGCGATCACGATGGTGCTGAGCAAGAAGGGATTGTCAACAGTTCGCACGTTCGACAGTATTGACAATGCACCGGAAGAGCGCGAGCGCGGTATAACCATTGCCGTGGCACACGTTGAGTATTCGACGGATAAACGGCACTATGCCCACGTCGACTGCCCGGGTCATGCCGATTACATCAAGAACATGATAACCGGTGCGGCTCAGATGGATGGTGCGATTCTCGTGGTTGCTGCCAACGACGGACCCATGCCGCAGACGAGGGAACACATCCTTCTCGCCAGGCAGGTCGGTGTTCCGAGGATCGTAGTGTTTCTTAACAAGGTCGACATGGTGGACGATCCGGAATTGATTGAGCTGGTTGAGATGGAACTTCGTGATCTACTGAAGAAGTACGAATTCCCCGGTGATGAAATTCCGATAGTTCGCGGCAGTGCATTGAAAGCCATGGAAAAGGCAATCTTGCCTGATACCAAAATTGACGACCCGGCTTTCAAACCGATCCTTGAACTCATGGATGCAGTCGACAGTTATATCCTGCTTCCAAAACGTGATATCGAAAAACCGTTCCTCATGCCGGTGGAAGACGTATTCTCTATTACAGGGCGCGGAACCGTCGGCACCGGACGTGTCGATCGCGGCCGTGCAAAAGTCGGCGACGAAGTTGAAGTCATCGGACTCGGCGCGCACAAGAAAACCGTAATCACCGGCGCTGAGATGTTCCGGAAGGAACTCGATGAAGTTCAAGCGGGTGATAATGCCGGCTTGCTCCTGCGCGGCGTCGAGAAGAATGAGCTCGAACGCGGCATGGTTATCGCAAAACCCGGTTCAATCACACCGCATAAGAAATTTACGGCGCAGGTTTACGTCCTTAAAAAAGAAGAAGGCGGACGTCATACTCCGTTCTTCACCGGTTATCGTCCGCAATTCTATTTCCGGACGACCGATGTCACAGGCATCGGCACGCTTCCCTCCGGCACAGAAATGGTTATGCCCGGCGATAATGTTGATAACCTGACCATCGAATTGATTTCGGAAATAGCGATGGAAGAGGGATTAAGATTTGCCATCCGTGAAGGCGGCCGGACTGTCGGTGCGGGTGTTGTCACAAAAATTCTTGAATGATCTGTAGGAAAAAATCCAGTGGCTGGTCAGAAAATACGGATAAAATTGAAGTCTTACGATCACGCTCTGATCGATAAATCGGCGGAAAAGATAATCAAAACCGTGAAATCGACGGGTGCGATCGTTTCAGGCCCGATTCCATTACCGACAAAACGTACGCTCTACACTGTATTGCGTTCACCAAACGTAGACAAGAAATCACGCGAACAGTTTGAAATGCGGTCCCATAAGCGCCTAATCGACATACTCAATTCGTCGAACAAGACGGTTGATTCGTTGATGAAGCTTGAACTTCCCGCAGGCGTCGATGTGGAGATAAAAGTTTAATTTCTCTCCATACAATTTTGTATTCCCAACTCCGTGTCTCGGTGACACGGTGAGAGCTGTATATTTACTATAATCAAGATGAAGGCAATGAGCGGTATTCTTGGCAAAAAGATAGGCATGACGAGTATCTTCAATGATCGCGGCGAATCAGTACCCTGCACCGTCATTGAAGCCGGACCATGCTACATCACACAGATAAAGACGATCGATAACGATGGGTACGAAGCGCTCCAACTCGGTTTTGAAGAGAAAAAGGAAATCCTCGTCAACCGACCCTTAGCAGGCCACTTCAAGAGGGCAAATATCAAACCGAAACGGGTTCTGCGGGAATTCCGCTGCTTCGACGTTAAAAAATTTCAGGTCGGGGCGGAAGTGAAGGTTGATGCTCTCTTCGCAAGCGGCGACGTGGTTTCTGTATCCGGAACATCGAAAGGGCACGGCTTCCAGGGAGTTGTCAAACGACATCACTTCGGCGGCGGCTTCAAGACGCACGGACAAAGTGACCGTCTGCGCGCACCGGGTTCCATCGGTTCAAGTTCCTATCCCGCGCGGGTTCTAAAAGGGATGAAGATGGCAGGTCGCATGGGCGGAGAGCGGGTGACCGTGAAGAATCTTCGAATAATCCAGATCATTCCTGAATCAAACATTCTGCTTATTCGGGGTTCCGTGCCGGGACATAACAACAGCTATGTTGAGATTCATAAAGAACAATAAATCCTGAAATTGTATGCAGCTGGATATATATAAAAAAGATGGATCGTTAAGCGGCGAGAAGATTACCCTCTCCCCCGATATCTTTGAAATTGCACCGAACGACCATGCGCTCTACCAGGCCGTGAGAACGTACCGGGCAAATCAACGGCAAGGCACTCACAAAACGAAAACGTATGGGGAGGTAAGCGGAAGCGGAAAAAAGTTGTGGCGCCAGAAACATACCGGACGTGCCAGAATCGGTGCATTACGATCACCACTATGGAAGGGCGGAGGAACAATCTTCGGACCGGTACCGCGTGATTATTCGATGAAATTACCCAAGCAGGTCAAACAACTTGCGCGCAAATCCGCTCTGAGCGTGAAAGCAAAGGAATCCGCGATAAAAATCATCGAAGATTTTTCATTTGAAAAACCTGCAACGAAGGAAATGGTTACGATTCTTAAAGCCCTTAAGATCTCGGATAAGAAAACCCTTCTCCTCGTTACTGCGAAGGATGAACAAGTTTATAAATCCGGACGGAACATCGAGAGATTTAACGTAATTGAAGCTGCAAAAGCATCGACTTATGAACTGCTGGATAATCAGGTCCTTCTTATTCAGAAGAGCGCCGTTGAAGTAATCGAAAAGACATTTCATTTAAAAAGAATATGACTGGTATACTCTTCAGACCGATCGTCACGGAAAAAATTTCAAACCTCCAGGAAAAGGGAATATATGCGTTTGAAGTGGATCCGGACGCGAATAAAATAGAAATCGCACGCGCCGTTGAGAAAAAGTTTAAAGTGACAGTTTTAAACGTACGGACATTGAACTTTAAAGGAAAAGCAAAAACCCAGATGACGCGACGCGGCCGCTTCGAAGGGCGGACATCTCACTACAAGAAGGCCATTGTGACCCTCAAAGAAGGTGAGAAAATAGATCTTTTTGCAAACGTGTAACGATTCACCTGAAAGAAAAATAAAATGGGCATTAGAATATTAAAAGCAAATACGCCGGGTACTCGGTGGATGACAATCCCGACCTTTGAGGAAATCACAAAGAGTAAACCGGAAAAATCGCTCCTCCGACCGTTGAAGAAATCGGGAGGGCGGAACAGCAACGGCCATATCACTTCGCGTCATCGAGGCGGAGGTCATAAACGGTTCTACAGAGTAATCGATTTTAAACGTGATAAAAGAGAGATAGAAGGACGTATCATAGCAATAGAGTACGATCCAAATCGTTCGGCGCGCATAGCACTTATCCAGTACAAGGACGGGGATAAGCGTTACATTATCGCACCGGACGGCATCAAAATCGGCGAGGTCGTTTCGGCCGGTCAGAGCGCAGAGATAAAAGCCGGGAATGCAATGCCGCTGTTGAACATCCCGGTCGGTACATTCATTCATAACGTAGAAATCCGTGCCGGCCGCGGCGGTCAGATTGCGCGAAGCGCCGGAAGCTCAATCCAGCTCATGGCAAGGGAAGGTAAGTTCGCGCAGTTGCGGATGCCCTCCGGCGAAATCAGGAACGTACCAATTGAATGTTACGCAACAATCGGTGTCGTAAGTAACATCGATCATGAAAACGTGAGTCTCGGAAAAGCAGGACGTTCACGGTGGCTCGGAATTCGTCCGCAATCGCGCGGCGTCGTTATGAATCCCTGCGATCACCCACACGGCGGAGGTGAAGGGAAATCGCCGCAGGGAAATCCGCACCCTGTATCGCCATGGGGTTGGCATACCAAGGGTAAGAAAACTCGACATAAGAAATTGCAATCCAATAAATATATCGTAAAACGAAGAAAATAATTAACCAAAAGTATTAATGTGAAGATATGAGTCGTTCACTGAAAAAAGGACCTTTCGTAGATCCGAAGCTTTTTGCAAAAGTGGAAGCGATGACAAAATCGGGCCAGAAAAAGGTGATCAAAACCTGGTCCCGCGCATCGACCATAACACCGGATTTCGTCGGACATACGCTGGCTGTCCACAATGGCAATAAATTTATCCCCGTTTACGTTCACGAGGGAATGGTGGGACATAAATTAGGCGAGTTCGCACCAACGCGTATATTCAGAGGCCATCCGGGTCTGAAGAGTGAATCAGCGACGGGTGAAGGATCATAATATGTTAGAGGCACGTGCAATCAACAGATATATCGGTTCATCGCCGCGGAAAATGCGACTGGTGATCGATCTCATCCGCGGTAAATCGGTACCCGATGCTCTGAATATACTGCACTTTTCGACGAAACACGCGTCGAAGATTGCGGAAAAAGTTCTGCGGTCGGCTGTCTCCAATCTCCAGAATAAGGACGAAGCAAATCGGGTTGATGCAGATTCCCTCTTCGTGAAGGAAGCATTTGTCGACGGCGGACCGGGTTTGAAAAGGATGCTCCCGGCTCCGATGGGCCGCGCGTACAGGATCGTAAAGCGTTCAAACCATGTGACAATAATCGTTGCGCAGCGGATCGAAAAAAAGAAGATGGCTGCCAAACTAAAAGAAAAGCAAGCTACAAAAAAATCATCAACAGCAAAGGAGTGAAGAGAATCCTTGGGACAGAAGGTTAATCCGATTGGTTTTCGTCTCGGAGTCTTGCGGACATGGGACTCCAATTGGTACGATGAAAAAGAATTTTCGGTAAAACTGCAAGAGGATCTGAAAATCCGTCTCTACATACAAAATCGGTTGAAGAAGGCGGGCATTTCGAAGGTATTAATTGAGCGGACACCGAAGAGGGCGGTCATAACTATACATACGTCGCGCCCGGGCATTGTGATCGGTCGCAGCGGCAAGGAAATTACTCAGTTGGAGGAGGAACTGAAACAGATAACAAGCAAAGACGTGAAAATTCTGATACACGAAATAAAAAGACCAGAACTCGATGCCTCTCTTGTTGCCGAGAATATAGCATCCCAGCTGGAAGGCCGCATGTCATTCCGCCGGGCTATGAAAATGGCAATGACCTCCGCAATGCGGATGGGATCGGAAGGAATCCGTATAATGTGCAGCGGCCGCCTCGGCGGAGGGGAAATTGCCCGGACCGAACAGTACAAGGAAGGAAGAATTCCGCTTCATACGCTCCGGGCAGACATAGACTATGCTCAGGCAACAGCGAGGACCATTTACGGAGCGATAGGCGTTAAAGTATGGATATGCCGCGGTGAAGTTCTCGAACGATACGCACGTTAATTACTTAATAAAGAACAGTTATGTTAGTACCCAAACGAGTAAAATACCGAAAAATACAGCGTGGCCGTATGAGAGGAAAGGCGACGCGGGGATATACGATTGAATTCGGTGATTTTGGATTGAAGGCTCTTCAACCGGGCTGGATCACACAGCGGCAGATCGAAGCCACGCGTGTTGCCCTTACCCGGCTCATGAAACGCGAGGGAAGAGTCTGGATACGTATTTTTCCGGACAAGCCTGTAACCAAAAAACCCGCCGAAACCCGCATGGGAAGCGGTAAAGGGGCGCCGGAATTCTGGGTTGCAGTTGTAAAACCCGGAACGATCATGTTTGAGCTCGGAGGCATTAAAAAGGACATTGCGACGGAAGCGATGAATCTCGCGATACACAAACTGCCGATCAGGAGCATGATGGTCACGCGAAGAACTTACAGCGGCGGCTGACGGAGAAAGAAGAATATGAAGAAATTTGAAATAAGAGGAATGTCGGAACTGGAATTGCGGAAGCGTCTAAATGATGAAGAGGAAAATCTGAGTCATCTCAAATTCCAGAAAGCAACCAGCCAGCTGGAAAGTCCGATAAAGGTCCGTACCGTCCGCCGGGATATTGCAAGGATGAAAACATTGCTCAAAACGATGGAAATGAAAGCGAAGCAGGCGGCAGATCAAACCCCCACTCCGGTTAAGTAAATAAGGCAGATGAGACACAACATGGCAGAACGATCAACAACGCGCAAAGTACGGTTTGGCAAGGTGGTGAGTACCAAGATGCAAAAGAGCATAATAGTCGCCATCGAACGCCGGATCGCCCATCCGATTTATAAAAAGTATTACACCCGGACCACCAAGTTGATGGTTCACGATGAAAAGCAGGAAGCGGGCGCTGGTGACGTAGTAAAAATCATGGAGACGCGTCCCATGAGTAAAAACAAACGGTGGAGGATTGTAGAAATTGTCGAAAAAGCAAAATAATTATGTGAAGAATGTCGTATGATTCAGGAAGAAACAAATCTGGTTGTGGCAGACAACTCCGGTGCGAAGAAAGTTCGCTGTATCCGAGTCCTCGGAGGACATGATCGACGGTATGCCGGCGTTGGCGATGTCATCGTCGTTTCCGTGAAGAGTGCGATTCCAGGCGCCGCTGTGAAAAAGGGTGAAGTCTCGAGAGCAGTGATCGTTCGGACTAAAAAAGAGACAAGTCGGAAGGACGGGTCCTACATTCGGTTTGATGAAAATGCCGTTGTACTTCTCAATATTCAGGGAGAACCGCGCGGCACTCGCATCTTTGGTCCGGTTGCCCGCGAACTCCGAGAAAAAAATTACATGAAAATAATTTCACTCGCACCGGAAGTGCTGTAGGGATTTATACAATGAATATTCATAAAAACGATAATGTCATGGTGATTGCCGGTAATGCCCGCGGGAAAACCGGAAAAGTTCTTAAAATCTTCCGTGACGAAAAAAGGGTAATTGTTGAAGGCGTTAATATCATAAAGCGTCATACGCGTGCGTCGCAAAAGAATCCGCAGGGGGGGATCATCCAGAAGGAAGCATCGATCATGGCATCCAATGTCATGGTGATTTGTCCGAAGTGCAGTAAACCTTCGCGCATCGGTCATAAGGGTGTTTCGGATTCAGTGACGGGAAAGAAGCACACGATGCGTGTATGCCGCAGTTGCGAAGAGATGTTCTAAGACTGAAAGTTATGTATGGCAAAAGAGAAACAACCAAAAGCCGGTAAGGAACAACAGAAAGCCCCGGAAGTTATCAAACAGGAAATCGGCGTAACTCCACGATTGATGGAGATGTACAGGAAAACGATGATCGGTAACCTTATGAGCCAGTTCCAGTACACCAATGTCATGCAGGTGCCGAGGCTGGAAAAGATCTGCGTGAATACGGGTGTCGGTCAGGCGACCCAGGATGCAAAGCTTCTCGATTCGGTTGTCAAGGATATGGAAATCATTGTCGGGCAGAAAGCTGTCATTACTCGCGCGAAAAAAGCAATATCGAACTTCAAACTCCGGCAGGGACTCCCCATCGGTGTTCGTGTCACCTTAAGATCCAATCATATGTACGAATTCATGGATCGGTTCATCAGCATCGCGGTACCCCGCATTCGTGATTTCCGGGGATTTTCCGACCGTTCATTCGACGGCCACGGGAATTATACCGTCGGTGTAAAAGAGCATCTCATATTCCCGGAAATCGATATCGACAAAGTGACAAAAGTATTCGGTATGGATATCACATTTGTCACGACTGCGCGGACGGATCAGGAAGCATATGCACTATTGAAGGAATTCGGGATGCCGTTCGAAAAGCGCCAGATACCAATCGAAAAAAATCAGAATAACCCGTAACAGGAGAACACAGTGGCACGCTTAGCAATGGTTGTTAAAGCAAAAAGAACGCCGAAGTACCCGGTACAGAAACACTACCGATGCAACATTTGCGGAAGACCGCGAGGATACATGCGGAAATTTGGAATTTGTCGTATCTGTTTCCGGAAAATGGCTCTGGATGGAAAAATACCCGGCGTCGTAAAAGCGAGCTGGTAAAGAAAGACGGAATGTATGAATATAGTAGATCCTATTGCAGATTATCTAACAAGAATACGGAATGCGATCGCCGCGCGTCATAAGCGGGTTGATATCCCTGCTTCAAATCTAAAGAGGGACATCACAAAGATCCTCTCGGCTCAGCACTTTATCGGGGGATTCACCGAAGTCCCCGATAAAAAACAGGGTGTCCTGCGAATATCATTGAGATATTCTGACGGCGTGAATGCAATTACAGGATTGTCGCGTATCAGTAAACCCGGGCTCCGAGTGTATGTTCCGGCAGACGAAATTCCGCGCGTACTCAACGGACTCGGAATCGCGATTATTTCAACATCAAAAGGATTAATGACAGATAAGAACGCGCGCCAGGAAAAAATAGGCGGCGAGGTCCTCTGCCATATATGGTAAGTTAATAAGAGAATCGATATGTCACGAATCGGACGAAAACCAATTTCAATAATCAAAGGCGTTAAGGTCGAAAAAAAGGACGAACTCATCAGAGTAACCGGCCCGAAGGGCGAGCTATCCGCACGAATTCCACCGGCAATCACGGTCGAAATCAAGGGCGATGAAGTACTCGTCACGCGCTCCTCATCTGAGAAGCCGATGCGTGCTCTCCATGGTACATGGCGCGCTCTGATCAATAATATGGTAAAGGGCGTCAGCGAAGGATTTCAGAGGAAACTCGAGATCGTGGGTGTGGGATACAAGGCCGAAATGAAAGGGAAGCGTATACAGCTCGCACTGGGATATTCGCATCCGATTTTATTTGAACCGCCGCTCGGTATAAAAATTGAAGTCCCGATTCCAACCAACATCCTGATATCCGGAATCAACAAGCAGGTTGTAGGACAGGTTGCGGCGGAACTGCGCTCCTTCCGCCCACCGGAACCGTATAAAGGGAAGGGTGTAAAGTACGAAGGTGAATACATCAGACGGAAAGCAGGAAAAACAGCAGCGACTGCAGGAGCCAAGGTATGATAAAGAAATCGACAAAAGTACAACGTGCAAAAGTAAAGCGTCGTATCAGGAAAAAAATTTTCGGTACACTCGAGTGCCCGCGGTTAACGATCTACCGGAGTTTACACCATGTGTATGCACAACTGATCGATGACGCTCAATCACACGTCATCGCGGCTACTTCCACACTTTCTCCGGAGGTGCGGGACGAAGTGAAATCACTCAAGAGTAAAAAGGAAATCGCGAAGCGAGTGGGTGCGGCAATAGCCCAGAAAGCCCTTAAGAATAATGTGAAGAAGGTCGTATTCGACCGTAGCGGATATGCGTACCACGGGATCGTGAAATCACTTGCCGATGGTGCGCGGGAAGCCGGCTTGAAATTCTGATCAGGCTGTGACCGGACCGGACAACGGGTGTTGCCGGGTCGTCTAATGGCAGGACAGCGGCCTTTGGAGCCGTCAGTAGAGGTTCGACTCCTCTCCCGGCAGCGGATGTGTTAAGCAATATTAATGGAGTAAATCATTGGCAAAGATAAAAGCAGGTGAATTAAATTTAAAGGATCGACTCGTTGCCATCAATCGGGTCGCGAAAGTCGTCAAGGGCGGACGGCGGTTCAGCTTCAGCGCCATCGTTGTGGTAGGGGACAGCGCCGGACATGTCGGTATTGGACTCGGGAAAGCAAACGAAGTTCAGGATGCCATCTCTAAAGGGATCGATGACGCAAAGAAGAATGTGGTAAGAGTTACCATTCTCCACGGAACCATTCCGCATTCGATCGTCGGAAAATACGGTGCATCTCGGGTTCTCCTGAAACCCGCCTCGCCGGGTACCGGACTGATTGCGGGGGGCGGCATACGTGCAGTCCTTGAATCAGCAGGCGTCAAAGATGTTTTGACAAAGTCGATTGGCTCCTCAAACCCTCATAATGTCGTTAAAGCAACGATGCAAGCGCTGCTAAATTTAACCGACGCCAGAACCATGGCTTCGCGCAGGAGCATGTCTATGCAGGAGCTGTTCGGTATAGAATCTTCCACAAAAGAAATGTAATTGAGAGAATATGTCAGCAACGAAATTGAAAATTACACAGGTCGTCAGCCAGATCCATACATTGAAGAAGCATAAAGCGACGATCAAGGCGCTCGGATTAGGCAGACCGAATTATTCGGTTGTCAAAATAGACACGCCTCAAATCCGCGGAATGCTTGATTCGGTAAGGCATCTGGTAAAAGTTGAAGAGGTGAAATAATAATCATGGCACCAGTAACATTAAGCAGTTTACGCTATGCGAAAGGTTCGCGCAGACGAATCAAGCGGATCGGACGCGGTCAGGGGTCGGGGCACGGCGGGACGTCTACACGCGGTCACAAGGGCGAGGGAGCCCGGGCCGGTACGCATTACAGAGCGTGGTTTGAGGGTGGTCAGATGCCGCTCATCCGGAGAGTACCAAAATTCGGATTTCATAATCCTTTCAGGAAAGAGTACCAGGTCGTAAACGTCGGGACAATCGGTTCATTGATCGAAAAGGGTAAACTCTCAGAGGGGAAGGTAAATCCTGAAATTCTGTACACACTCGGCGCAATATCGAAAAAAAATGTACCTGTGAAAATTTTAGGCAACGGTGACGTCAAGGGAAAAATGGAAGTCACTGCACATTCGTTCAGTCAATCGGCGTTGCGTAAGATTGAAAATGCCGGCGGGAAAGTAATCACAATATCTCGGTCAACCACGTAAGGCAGAATGGCAAAGCTTAGCGAAAGTTTTCGGAATATATTTAAAATACATGAACTGCGCCAGCGAATTCTCTTCACCGCTGGAATACTGATCGTAGTCAGGTTCGGATCGCACATCACCCTTCCCGGAGTTGATGCGAGAGTTCTGTCCGAAGTTATGCGGAATCAGACTTCGAACACGCTCTTCGGTTTGTATGACCTCTTCGTCGGAGGCGCATTCCACAACGCAGCCATTCTTGCACTCGGCATCATGCCCTACATCAGCTCTTCAATCATCATTCAGCTCCTGGGGGCGGTCATTCCTTACTTCCAGAAACTTACGAAGGAAGGAGAAGATGGACGCAAGAAAATCACACAGCTCACAAGGTACGGAACTGTCCTTATCTCCATGCTGCAGGCATGGGGGGTTAGCGTACAACTTATGAGCCTTAATGCAGGCGGACTTTCCATCATACCGCAGGCGGTTCAGGGAGTATACTGGCAGTTTTCGACAATGGTTGTTCTCACGGCGGGCACAATATTTCTCATGTGGCTGGGTGAGCAGATTACCGAGAGAGGAATCGGAAACGGTATTTCACTTATCATTTTTATCGGGATCATCGCCCGTTTTCCCAATGCGCTTCTCGATGAGTACCAGCTGGTCAGTTCGGGCGCCCGCGGTCTGATCATCGAACTCATCATTCTAGTTTTCATGGCTCTCATAGTTGCGGGTGTCGTTGCTGTCACGCAGGCGACTCGAAGAATTCCCGTGCAGTACGCGAAGAGGGTTGTCGGCCGGAAAATTTACGGCGGCGTTACACAATATATTCCTATGCGCGTAAATACTGCAGGCGTCATGCCTATCATATTCGCACAAGCAATCATGTTTATTCCAAATACGATACTGACGTTTTTCCCGGAAAGTGAATTTCTTCAGACGATCGGGGGGTACTTCAATTACACTTCCATTACGTACTCGATGGTGTACGCTTTGATGATCATCTTTTTTACATATTTTTATACTGCCGTAGCCTTCAATCCGAAGGATGTCGCAGAAAATATGCAGAAGCAGGGCGGCTTCATTCCGGGGATACGGCCGGGTAAAAACACATCGGATTTTATCGATAATATTCTGACGAAGATCACTCTCCCGGGTTCAATATTCCTGGCGATCGTTGCGATTCTACCCGCATTCATGATTCGAATGGGAGTGACTTCCAATTTCGCAAGTTTCTTCGGCGGTACTAGCCTGCTTATCGTCGTCGGCGTGGGCTTGGATACACTGCAGCAGATTGAATCACATCTGCTGATGCGTCACTACGATGGATTCATGAAGAGCGGCAAGCTGAAGAGCCGCCGGTTCTGATTCCTGAGAATGGCTAAAGCGATTATCAAGAAGACTGAAGATATTCAGTATATAAGAGAAAGCTGCCGGATCGTTGCTCATGTACTCCGGTTGCTGCGAGAAATGGTCCGGCCTGGAATACCGACAAAGGAATTGGATGTTTTCGCAGAAGAATTCATCCGGTCACAGGGCGGTGAGCCGGCGTTCAAGGGATACGGTTCGGATAAGAGCAACCTGTTCCCTGCAAGTTTGTGTATTTCGATAGACGATCAGGTCGTCCACGGCATTCCCGATAATCGCATTTTGCGTGAGGGTGAAATAGTTTCGATTGATGTCGGAGTGAAAAAAAGAGGTTTCTACGGCGACGGTGCATGCACTTTTCCGATCGGCATCGTAAGTGATGAAAAGTCGAAACTTCTTCGCGTGACGGAAGAATCGCTGCACAAAGGTATTGAACACGCGCATGCAGGAAATCACATCCACGACATTTCAGCAGCGATACAGGAGCATGTTGAAGCGGAAGGATTTTCAGTCGTAAGAGATCTCGTGGGCCACGGCATAGGCCGCAGTCTGCACGAGGAACCGCCTATCCCGAATTTTGGTGAACGGGGTACCGGAATCCTCCTTCAGGCAGGAATGACACTCGCAATCGAACCGATGATCAACGCGGGGACATTTCGTGTGAAAGTTGATGCAGACGGGTGGACAGTCAGAACAGCGGACGGAAAACCCTCTGCTCATTTTGAACATACAGTATTGATTACGGAAAATGGACCGGAAATACTCACAACATAAAAGGTGCGATGGCTAAGCAAGGGCCGATAACAATGGATGGTGTCATCACCGATACCCTGCCTAATGCCATGTTCCGCGTGAAGTTGGATAACGGACATGATATTCTTGCTGTTATATCCGGGAAAATGCGGATGCATTATATTAAGATACTGGTCGGAGATAAAGTGACTATAGAGATGTCACCGTACGACCTGACCAAAGGGCGTATTACGTATCGGTATAAGTA
>Ga0315277_10004164_pt1 | contig 19371 bp, 15 predicted proteins | sample YL17G05_15_MG_FD_203695 | JGI IMG/M metagenome (GOLD analysis project Ga0315277, IMG submission 203695) | Sediment microbial communities from Yellowstone Lake, YNP, Wyoming, USA - YL17G05_15 | ecosystem: Environmental > Aquatic > Freshwater > Lake > Sediment | place: USA: Wyoming | collected... | reverse complement strand
AGTATAACGGCATAAAAATCTTCGCTAACGACAGTCTAGCTTACGACGAGAAAAGCCAGAATCGGATTGAGAAAATGATCGAAAGCCAAGATTTCATTTTCGCCGACTGGCAAGAACTGAGCCAACCTCAGTATGTTGACGAGAGCAACATGTACGTTGGGATGATAAAGAAAAACGTGGCACTGAGAAAAGAATGGCACGTCATTTTAGATCCGGGATGTGGAGCAACATACAATCTTGCACCAAGAGTGTTCGGCGATCTGGGATGCAAAGTTTCAGCCATCAACGCGCAGGCCGATGGTTTTTTCCCAGCGAGGAGCCCGGAGCCAAACGCCGAATCTTTAAAACCCTTGGCCCCAGTCGTCAAGGTGATTGGAGCAGATGTGGGTGCAGCCTTCGATGGTGACGGTGATAGAGTCGCTTTCATTGATGAGAAGGGCAATCTTGTGGATTTCGACCGTGTCTTAGCTGCATACGCAGCCCATGAGATTAGGAAAAGAGGCGGCGGAGTTGTAGTCACGAATGTTGAGGCGTCAATGTGTGTTGAGAAAATGGTCGAGGCAGAGGGTGGAAAAGTCATTAGAACAAAGGTGGGCGACGTTTATGTTTCACAAGGAGTGAAAACTCACAAAGCCGCTTTTGGAGGAGAGCCATGCGGTGCCTGGATACATGCGAAATTTCATTACTGTCCAGACGGAATATTATCGTCAGTACTGATTTTGAAGGCTTTAGAAGAAGAGGACAAGACTCTTTCAGAATTCGTGTCCCAAGTGCCGGAGTATCCAACGCTTAGAGAGAACATTTCCTGTGCAAATGAGGGCAAACACAGAGTCGTGAATGATGCCGGAAAACGCTTGAAGACTGTCTTTCCGAAATACAAGGATTTTTCGACAACTGATGGTGTTCGCTTAGCTTTTGAAAATGGGTGGGTCCTCGTCAGAGCCTCAGGGACAGAACCTCTGGTAAGGTTGACTGTTGAGAGTAAATCGTTGAAGATAGCAAAAGAGATAATGGATAAGAGCGCAAAGCTTGTTAGGAAATTGGTGCGGGGAGATTAGAATGAAAGCTGTGATTCTAGCCGCTGGGGAAGGAGTGAGGCTTCAACCAATCACATCAACCAGGCCAAAGCATTTGATCAAGATTGGTGGAAAACCCATACTCCAGCAGTGTATCGAAGCGTTGAAAGCTTCGGGAATAGACGAAATGCTCATAGTTGTTCATTACAGGGCAGACTTGATCCGTCAGTATTTTGGTGATGGTCAGAAGTTTGGGGTAAGAATCGAATACGTAGAGCAGAAGTCACCTATCGGAACAGGCAACGCTGTAAGCGTAGTTGAGCCGTACGTGAAAGGTGAGTTCATGTTAGTCTACGGCGACTTGCTGTTCACAGAAGAGGCGACCAAACGTGTCATCGCATTGCATCAAAAAGAGAAACCTGCAGCAACCATGGCAGTCATCCCGGTTGACAAACCAGAAAACTATGGCATAGTTGAGCTCGAAAAGGACGCGTACATCAAGCGCATTGTCGAGAAACCAAGTCGCCAAGAAGCCCCCACAAATCTGGCAAACGCCGGCATTTACGTGCTTTCCACTGAGATCTTTGAAAAAATAAAGGAAATCTCAGCATCGTCCAGAGGCGAATGGGAGATCACGGATGCGATCTCGCTCATGCTGAAAGAAAACAAGACTTTTCTAGCCGCTAAACTCTCACGCGAGGATTGGTTCGACATTGGAAGACCTTGGGATCTGCTTGAAGCAAACCATTGGGCTCTCACCCGAATGAACCATAGGGTGGTCGGGCTTGTGGAAAATGGTGCTCACCTCATTGGTCCTGTGACTGTCTCCGAGTCAGCCCGCATTCGCTCAGGCGCGTACGTTGAGGGCCCATCATTGATTGATGAAGAAAGCGACATTGGACCCAACTGTTACATCCGTCCATTCACAAGCATAGGGAAGAAAGTGCGCGTCGGCAATGCTTGCGAAATAAAGAATAGCATATTGATGGATGGCACACATGTCGGTCACTTGTCATATGTTGGCGACAGCATACTTGGGGAAAAATGCAACTTAGGCGCAGGGACAGTGACAGCCAACTACAGGCTTGACGCTGGGACCGTAAAGATGATGGTAAAGGACGAAATTGTCGATACAGGGAGAACAAAGCTTGGTGCAGTTTTAGGCGACAACGTTAAAGGAGGAATAAATGCGCTTTTCATGCCAGGCGTCAAAGTTGGAGCCAACAGTTGGGTAGGTCCGAATGTCGTTGTAGAGCGAGATTTGGGGCCTAACACAGTCGTGCTGCTGAAGCAAAGCGTGGAGAAAAGGGAGTTAGAATCATAGTTTCTGCATGTCGATGCATATGTCAAAGGCTTCACCAACTTTCTTGTTTGAGAACATAAGAAGCAGTGAGTTCTACCGAAGCTTATGAAAGCATTTTGCGCGCGCATGGGTCTTAAATAGTGGTTCTGCAACTTCCTTAGGTAGAATGGAGGTAGCATGATTGTCAATTGCACAGAGAAAGTATTTCACCGAAGTCTCAGCATTAGCGGATAGGCATGTTATTGTGTCAACTACAACTGGGAAGACGTTCAGCGGAACGCTGCTTGGCATTAATCCTGACAATTTGAGCCTTTGCTTGGCAGGCGCGAAGGATGATGAGGGGAAAGTGTTGCACAGGGTTTTTCTTAACGGGAACGTAGTGGCTCAGATATTGGGTGTTGAAAGGCCTTTTGACTTGAAGGCTTTGGCTGATCGCCTTGAGAAAGTGTTCCCGACGATGGTTAAGCTTTACGAGGATAAAGGGTTCATCTGGGTTATGGACAAGGTCAAGTTGACAGAGAAGGGTGTGGTTGAAGGTTCAGGACCTGCTGCCGAACGCGTGCAAAAGGTTTACGAACAGTTCATCGGCGAAGCCAAAGCCAAGGTCTAAACGGACCAGCGAAACTGCTGTTCCTCTTTCTTCTTTTCTTGTGTATAGTTTCTAATTAGACCAAAGGATTCAAGTGTCTTTTTGGTTTCTTCAGTTGCCGCGTCGAGCCTTGACAAATCCAAGTTGAGGGTTAGAAATTTGCTCAGCGATGTCAGCACGGTGCGCACTGCGGATCCATCTGGATACGTACCAGGAGTCTCAACTAAAAGTGAGAACCCTTTGAGACCTCTTTGCCTGCTAAGTCCGATAACTAGCCCTGCAACGCCGAATATCTGTCCAACCATTGTTTTCGTGCCGAGGCTTAGAGCATCGTTCAATGTTTCTGTGTCCGTGGCTGCGCAGAAGATTTGGGGAGCGGGTTTTGCTTCTTCTGTTCTGAATCCGCCTAGACTTATGACGTATCGGCAGCCCAGTTCTTGGGCTTGGTCCAGAACTCGTCCACAGAGTTCGTATTGTCCGAAAGTTGTCAGTGCCTGCGTGTTGCCATGCCATAGTATCAGGTCACGGCCGCCCGCCTTATTCTTGAAGTAGTAAAGCTCATTTATTGGGGAGCGTGTGCTCCCCGTTTCAGTTGTCACTGCCAAGTCTTGGAAAGCTGAGGAATGGATTTCGGCGAAACGATTAGCCTTCAGTTCACGGACCAAGTATAGGACTGCGATGTTGGCCACGAATCCGATGCCAGGCAATCCTTCAATCAAGACGGGATTGTCGAGCTTTGGTTTCTCGTATGTTTCAATTACGCAGACCATAGAGCTAGGTTCCCCTAGGAAGGCAAGTAGTAAAAATCAGGCTTGCGATATAAGCATGTCTAACCTAAGCAGGATGAGAATAGCAGATTTGGTCATGTTATCGGAATGTGACGAATCCTGTTTTCTTTAGATCTTTGAGAAACTTCAGTACACGTTCTGGATCAGTTGCGCTGTACTCTGATGAGATGGCTGTGGCTATGTCATGTGCTGTTCGCTTTCCATCCATGAAGTTGACGATTTCAAGCATTTTCTTATTGAAGTCCAAGTCCTTTTCCTGGATAAGCTCATACCATTCGTACTCTTTTTGGCCTAATGCTTGCCTAAACGTGTCGCTGCTGAGCGTTCCCTTGAAAGATCGTTTTGGAACCAGCTTCTTCAACTCTTTTTCGACCTTATTCTCTTCAATCTTGGTTGAAAGTTTTATCGCTGACGTTTTTACGGTGAAAGTCAAGGCATCTTCAAGTCTTGCAGTCTCGCGTTTGCCCGCGTCGATGATGGTCTTGCAGTACTTGTCAACGTGAGCTTCGAGTTCTGGGCTTTCAGCCAGCCTTTTCACCGATTTGACTGCTTGTGTTTCGCGCCAGACTACGTGTTTGATTTTGCTCCTGTAATGATCAGCGGTTCTTGCAAGCTCTCTTGCTTTGCGGTCTGGTTTGACTTTCTTCTTCTTTTCCTTGATCAATTCCTTAACGGCTTCTAGGCCTGCTTCGTGAAGTCTGGCCATGCCCTTTGCGGAGGTTTGAATTGCTAATAGAAAGGCTTCTTCGATTTCGGCGTTGGCGAGGGTTAGAGCAGCCACGGTGGTTATCCAGCCGACTCTCTTCAGGCTGTCTTCGCTTACTTTGTCTATCGTGTCCATGCTCGTGTGATAGTATAAATCTGGCCATTGGAGCAGCATAACGCATGGGACGCGTGTTGTGGCTTCTGTGAATTCGGCGTGGTCGCTTCCGCCGCTGAAAGCGGTCGTGCGATAGCGAAACGTGGAGCTTAAGCCGAACCGCGTAGGATAGTCAAACTCTTTGACGGTTTGCTCTATCAAGCCGAAAACAAAATCGTTCAGATATGAAGGTAGGCTGTCGGGTGTTCGGTCAAGATTAAGCGTTGATCGGCAGAGTTCTTGGTTTTGACCAACCATATCCAGGTTTATGCCTGCAACCAGTCTTTTCGACAAGTCCTTGTGACGCGATATGTACGCCACGCTGCCTATTGTTTCAGGAACCCAGATGAAACGGATTGTCCTAATCGGGGCCTTGATTTTGCCCGAGGCTATGAGTGCCCTGATGGTTCTCGCAATTTCAAGAAGCAGTCCACTTCCTGAAGCGTTGTCGTTTGCGCTCGGTTTTGGATGACATAGATGGGCAATTAGAAAGACTTCCTCATCTGGTTTTTCTGTGCCTCGTACAGTCGCGGTTATTACGTCTGCGTGGAATGGGAATAGCCGCGCGTCTACGCTGGCTCTGAGTTTCACCTTTTTGTCCTTTTCAAGATGAGCACGCAGAACATTCCCTTGGCGTTTGCTCAGCGAAAAACCAAATCTTACTTTCGAGAGATCCTTCGCGCTAGGCCAGATGGCCTGATATGCATGAGCATCAGGTATGTCCAGGCTTTCGCGGACGTTGGACATTTCATACGTGATTGCGTCTGTGATTACTCCTGCAGCACCGTATTTGTAAACAGACTGTTCGTGGACAAGTTTCGCCCTGCCCGTTGCCAACACGAATTTGCCCTTGACATCTTTTCCCTTGTAATCCTCAGGTTTGGTTCCTTCGCCCACATCCACAAGCTCAGCAGCTATGCCTTCGGGAGGCGTGCCATTACTGAACGTGTGCAGGCTTTGAGGCGTGTCCTCAAGAGTTGCGAGTTGCTTTTCCTCGGGTTCTATGAGGCGAAGCTCGGCGCTCTTGACTTCCCAGCCTACCGGGCTCATGTGAGTCCAGTATTTGGTTTTACCGTCTGCGGGAAACTGTTCAATGGTTGCGTCCTGCAAGCCCAGCTTCACCAGTTGACCTTTGACATATTCAGCCGCTTCATGAAACATGGGGGAACCTTGGATTCTGTGGAACTGCGAGACTTGCGACACGAAACATTTGGCACTGCTGCCTGAAATCTCGTCTTTAACAAGTTTAGCAAAGTCCATAATGATCAAACCATGTTGGTTTCGTTAGAAGCTTCTGAGTAAAAAGCTTGCGATAATCCAAAAACGCGCAATCATATGCAGAAGACGGCTCGCCAACGGATTTTCTTATATGCCTGTTTGCTTGTTCTTGTTTCAGGTTCGCTGATGTCTTTTGAGATAAGAGAAAGAGACATACTAGGAAGAATTGGCAGACTCAAGACGAAAAGCGGCATCGTAGAGACGCCGGTTCTGCTTCCAGTCGTGAATCCTGCCATCCAACCTATTCCTCCTGAGAAGATTAGAAGGGAATTCGGTTTCGAAGCATTGATCACAAATGCGTACATACTCAAGCAGCGGTTCAAGGATCAACCTATACAAGAAGGCTTGCACAAGTTCCTAAACTTCAACGGAGCTATAATGACCGATTCTGGAGCTTACCAGATTCTGGTCTACGGGGACATACAAACAAACCCAAAAGAGATAGTTCAATATCAAGAACAAATTGACACTGACATAGCCACGATCCTTGACATACCGACGGGCTGGAAAGTAACAGAAAAGCACGCCGCCCAGACCGTAAAGGAAACTCTTAACCGAGCACGAGGATTCTTCAAGACCAAGACCCGAGATGACATTCTCTGGGTAGGCCCAGTACAAGGCGGAAAGTATCTAGATCTTGTAGCCAAATCTGCCCAAGAAACGGGCAGGCTTCCGTTCAACATTCATGCTCTGGGCAGCCCGACCGAAGTCATGGAGCGTTACCGTTTCGATGTGCTCGTTGATATGATAATGACCGCAAAAATGAATCTGCCTTTTGATAGGCCGCTTCATCTTTTCGGAGCTGGGCACCCTTTCATGTTCAGTCTGGCGGTTGCGTTGGGATGCGACCTGTTTGACTCTGCGGCCTATGCACTCTACGCAAGAGACAACCGGTATATGACGGAAAACGGGACACATAGGTTGAATGAATTGGAGTATTTTCCCTGCGCCTGTCCGAAATGTGGGGGCACAACACCGAAGCAACTGCTGGAACTGAAGCAAGAACAGAGGATCAGCTTCTTGGCTGAACACAACCTCTACGTCTGCACCGCCGAGATGAAACGCGTAAAGCAAGCCATAAAGGATGGCAGATTGTGGGAGCATCTTGAGATGCGAGCGCACGCGCACCCTGCATTGCTTCAGGCCCTGAGAACCCTGTCTAAATATGAAGAGTACATTGAGAAGCACAGTCCAACTATCAAGAACAGTGGCTTGTTCTTCTTTAACTCCATTAGCCTGATGCGACCAGAAGTTGCGCACTATCGAAAAACGCTTACACAAAGATACTCAAAGCCCAAGCAGGCTGAAATGCTGTTGCTGATGGCCCAAACCGATACAAAACCATTTCATAAATCCAAAGAATACAAAAAGGTCGCCAGCGCCCTCAGATTACGAGAAGAAAAAGACAGGATCCACACGTGCTTCTATGCAGCGCCTTTCGGCGTGATTCCAATTGAACTGGATGAAGTCTATCCGCTATCACAATACGAAGCGGTTCTACAGCTTGACAAAGAAACAATCGAGTACGTTGCCCACCAGATAGCAGACTACATTGACCGAACAGACTACAGAACAGTCATACTCATCAACGATCCAAAGACTTGGAAAAAAACCGTCGCAGACACATGCAGAAAGACATGCCGAGGAAAAAAGATCAATTTCAAGACCTTTGACATCGAAAAAGCGCTTTCTGCAGAGACTCTAGACTTGGGCTAGAACCTCATCCACAATCATCATAGCGTTGATGGGCAAAGCTCAGAAAACAGAATTAAAAGCAAAATCACTTTTAACCTGTGCCGTATCATCTTCACATCAAAAAGCCGAGCGAAAGCACTTGGTACGAGCAGACCTACACTTTCACACCTGCTACTCGCCAGACGCCACAAACCCGCCTAAAGCTATAGTAGAGAAGCTGAACAACCACCCAACAATCAAAGCCATAGCCATAACCGACCACAACACGCTGGAGGGTTACCGCAAGACAGCTGAGCTTGCAAAGGCCTATCCGGACATACTCATAATACCGGGCGTCGAAATGAGCGCTGAGGAAGGGGAAATCATACTTTTAGGGGTAAGTGAATTGCCGCCAGAACCGTGGACGGCCCGAAATATCGTCGCATACTCGAAGGCAAATAATGCCCTGGCAATAGCGCCGCATCCATATCGAGGATTAGGCCTCCACGAACTAGCTGCAAAGCTTGAGTTGGACGCGATCGAGACGCTAAACGGCATAACGCCTCCAAATCAAAACAGGAAGGCTGAAGAACTAGCCAAAACCAGAGGACTGCCAGGGGTTGCAGGCAGCGACTCCCACTTCGGCAGTGATCCTTGGAATGTTTACACTGAAATCCAGGCCTCATTGGACGTTGATGATATTCTGGAAGGCATAAGAAGGGGAAACGTCAGGGTTTCTTTAACTGAGAAGTCAATACATTTTTAAAATGGCAGAAAGCATGATTACTGAATTAGCGGATGAAAAGGAATGAGTCAGCTACAAATCGGGTTTTTAGGCGGAACCCGCGAGGTCGGGAGAATCGCCATAACGGTAAAAACCGAAAAGACACAAGTTTTGCTAGACTACGGCGCCATGCTGGATCACACTCCAGGATTTCCGATGCATATCCAGCCGAAAGACGTTGACGCGATAATCCTAAGCCACGCCCACTTGGACCATTCAGGCGCCATCCCGATATTCTACGTTCAAGGAAAGAAACAGCTGTACACGAATAGATTGACATCAGAATTGAACCAGTTGCTCATTTCAGACTTCATACATCTGTCAAGCTACTACTTGCCTTTTGAGTACTTGGAACTCAAAGCTATGACGAACAGCAGCATACACGTGGACTTCAACACTGAACGAAAAGTCGGGGACATAGCCTTTCAATTCAAGAATGCTGGACACATACCGGGAAGTGTTCAGCCTCTCATCGAAGCAGAGGGAAAGAGGATACTTTTCACAGGTGACTTCAACCTTACCGAGACAAGGCTTCTTCCAGGAGCCAAGATGGACTATGGGGACCTAGACGCGGTCATAATTGAAAGCACGTATGCTACTGAAGAACACACGGAGCGCATGAAGCTGGAGAAGGACTTCGTGGATGCATGCACAGAAGTCGCGGAAAAAGGTGGAACGGTGCTCGTTCCAGCCTTCGGAGTGGGACGATCGCAGGAGCTTGCATGTGTCCTAGCAGCCCATCATTTTGAACATCCCGTAACGATTGACGGAATGGCCCGCGATGTGAGCAGAGTGTTTATGAATTACCCGCAGTTTTTGAAAGATCCCAAGATGTTCATGGATGCTATGCACTCAACGGAGTGGGTTGATGGCTGGAGAGACCGCAGAAAGGCCGCTAGGGGACCAAGCGTGGTGATCTCGCCCGCGGGCATGCTCAAGGGCGGACCTGCCATGTTCTACATCTCAAAGATAGGGAAGAAATCAAACAATGCGGTCTTCCTGGTCAGTTATCAGATTCCCGGCACGCCTGGTAAAGAACTGCTCGAAAAGGGCATATGTGTCATCGATGGAAAAATGCGGAAAGTCAAGGCGCGCGTTCAACATTTTGATTTCTCTTCGCATTGTGGGGCAAGCGAGCTGAAAGAGGCAGTGAAGAGGCTTGGTGGAAAGCCGAAAATCTACGTGGTTCATGGCGCTGAAAGAAACTGCGAATACTTCGCGAAATGGGCACGAGACGAGCTTGGCCTAGAAGCCACGGCACCGAAGGCCGGCGACACATTCAAGGTTTAGTGGACTGACATGAAAATCGGAGTCTTGCGCATAGGGCAGGTCGACTCCGCAACCGCTGATAGAGTCCAAGAGAACCTGAACATGGCTTTTCCCAAGACAGCATGCATGGTGATCAATGAGGCATTTCCGAGTCCGGAAGAAGCCTTCGACCGCAGTAGGAAACAGTATCGGTCAGACACAATCTTGAATATAATTCAAGAATACGCGGAAAAACAGAAAACGTTGGAACGGGTCTTGGGAATTGCGGATGTAGACATTTTTGTTCCTCCGCTGAACTTTGTCTTCGGAGAAGCAAGGTGTCCAGGGAAAGCAGCCGTAATATCCTTGTACAGGCTCAGACCGGAATTTCATGGAGGAAGACCGAATACTGAGCTTTTCATGGAAAGAAGCGCAAAGGAGGCAATTCATGAGCTCGGACATACGTTCGGCCTGCAACATTGCTCCAACCCGTTCTGCGTCATGTATTTCTCCAATTCAATCTTTGATACCGACAGAAAAAATGGTCTATTCTGCAATAAGTGCCACGTGAAAATCGAAAACAGCATAGACTCTATAGGGTAACAGCCTTGAGTGACAAGCACAGAACACAGCTGGCACATTTGGCGCCAGTGTTGGCGAGCCTCCTGTTCGGACTGGCATGCGCCTTTCTGATCTCAACATCGTCGGTCGAACTCTATCAGGTGGCTCCTTTTTCAGAGGACACCTTCGGATTCTTCGGGTCCTTCGGAAACGCGTTCTACTTTGTCATACTTGCCGGAGTCGGTGCCAGCCTAATCTACATACTGCTGAAGAGAAGCAAAAAAAGGCTGATCACCTTTATTACTGGCTTCGCGTTGACGAGTGCGGCTTTCATGCTTTCCATGGTCTACCTTTACGCTGCCCTCTCAAGATTTTCGATTCCCTACATAGACGTGTTGATCCTGGTTGTGTCTGTACTCATAACGGCGGCGAGTGACTACCTAGTCTTCCGAAGCAACAGGTACTCTAACATTGTGGTACTAGGCATGGGTGGCGCCCTAGGCACGTTCTTGGGATTTTCCATCCCCACTGCAAGTGCAATATTGGTTCTAGCAGTCCTAGCGATATATGACACGTTCGCAGTCTATCGTGGACCGGTTGGCAAGATAGCCGAGAGAGGACTTGACCAGCTTCGAGGTTTAAGCTTCTCATTCAGGGATGTTCAGATGGGACTGGGCGACTTGACGTTCTACTCGATGCTTTCCGGGCATATGCTTCTCACGCTCGGCGTCGTCTCGTGTTTAGCCTCGATGGCAGGTATTCTAGTCGGGTGCGCGGTGTCGCTCAGAATGGCGGAAAAGAAGGGAATGTTTCCAGGGCTGCCTTTCCCAGTATTTCTTGGCCTGGCAGCAGGTTTCGCAGCTTCGCTGCTCTAGATTCGCTATTGAAAAACCTGATCATGCCCCCGCTAATAGCGCGCATTCAGCTGCAATTCCATGCCACGCCTGTTGGTTTCAGGCTGATCATGTTAAAAGAAATTCATTATACCCTCTGAAAATGACAAAAAAGAGAAACTTTCTTAAGGTTTCAGAACGAAATATCAATTATGAAACACGAAAAACTCGTTAAATTGCTCTTTGAACTGATAAAGAATTCGAAGCGAAGTGACAGGGACCTAGCCAAAACGTTGAACATATCTCAACCCACAGTGACTCGTCTAAGGAAAACCTTGGAGAAGGAAGCAATCGAGCAATACACTGTGATTCCAGATCTTTCTTACATGGGCTTTGAAATTGTGGCCTTGACATTTGCCCGCACAAAGGAACTTGTTCATCCTCTTTGGGACAAAGGAAAAAAATGGTCAAACACGCAGCCTAATGTAATCTTCGTGAGCACAGGCCAAGGAATGGGTGAAGACGCAATAATTGTTTCAATCCACAGAGACTACGCAGACTTTGTCAAATTCTATCAAATCTTCAGGAGAGACTGGGGCGAAGAGCTTCAGAACTTCAGCACATTCCTCATAAGCATAAGAGGAAGCGTAGTGATGAAACCGTTTTCATTCAACTATCTGATCGAAACACACAAAGAAAAATGACAAATGAGTCGAGCTCGGCTGTTTCCCGTATAGTTGCAACCAAAAACAGACCTACCGCAGCACGAAGACATCAACATTTGACGCGAGTATACTGAATGCTTGCAAGCACGCACTAATGGCCAGCTAGCTATATTTCGCGAACTTGGCATTGAAGCTTCTTAATGATTTCTTCAGCCTTTGTAGGCGCAATCTTCAAGGTATAAAGTCTGCTGCGCGTCCGAAGCTTCAATTTCACGGCGTCTTTCAGCCGCTTCACTGCGCAATAGTCCGCCCTGCCACTTACTTCCACGAATTTATCAACGTCGAAGATTTCCGAAGGCATAGTTTTCACGTTAGTTTCATATCGGTTCATGCTTGCGCAGCATATAATCTTTTTCCTGACGACATCCGAACACGCGCGCCTACATGATGGTCGGGGTATTCAGAATCCTACGAAAAAGAAACGAGCGAGGAATTTAAGCCGATCCCTGCGGCAGGCGTTTGCATTATTCTGCTTCTTCGTCCAAATCCTCATCGTCGGGCGAATCTGCTTCTTCATCCCAATCCTCAGCTTCTTCCAGCATGGTTTTTCACCACCTTCTAGTTTTGAGCGAAAGCTTGAGTGTAGTCAATTAGCATTAAGCTTTCTGCAGGCTGAATCTTCATTGAAAATGAGGATTTACGGCGCGTGCGTTATTCGGTGAAGAAATCTGCTTGTGTCAGACTTCAGCATCTTTCTTGAGAATTTCTGCCTTGTCGGTTCTCTCCCATGTGAAGTCTGGGTCATCTCTTCCAAAATGGCCAAACACGGCTGCTTTTCGGTATATTGGTCTGAGCAATTTCAAATGATCTATGATTGCTTTGGGTCTCATGTCAAAATGCTTCCTCACTAGTTCGAGGATTTCTTCGTCGGGTATTTTCCCTGTGCCAAATGTGTTTACCATTACTGACACTGGTTCTGCTACGCCAATTGCATATGATATTTGGACCTCACATTGGTTTGCTAAGCCTGCGGCAACGACATTTTTTGCAATGTACCTTGCCATGTAGCAGCCAGATCTGTCAACTTTTGAGGGATCTTTTCCGGAAAAGCATCCTCCACCGTGGCTTCCGACGCCTCCATAGGTGTCGACAATGATCTTTCTTCCTGTTAGACCCGAATCTGCCAGAGTTCCTCCGATCACGAACCTTCCTGTCTCGTTAACATAGTATTTCGTTTCGTTGTCTAACATGCTTGGAGGTATGACTTTTTTCACAACTTGGCTAATTATGTCTTCCCTCATTTTTGCTCTGTTGACACTCTCAATGTGTTGAGCAGCTATCACAACTGCGGTCACTCTTTGTGGTTTTCCACCAACATATTCAACTGTGACCTGGGACTTGCCGTCAGGCCTTAGATATGGTAGAATTCTTTTCTTTCTGCATTCAGAAAGTCTTCTTACAAGTTTGTGTGCAAGCATTATTGGCAGAGGCATCAGCTCCTTTGTTTCGTTTGTTGCGTAGCCGAAAACCATTCCTTGGTCTCCAGCTCCCTGCTCGTGAGTTTCGGTCTCGTTGACTCCTATTGCGATGTCTGGGGATTGTTCTGTTATCGAAACCAAGATGCCGCAAGTTTCCCAGTCCATTCCGTCTTTGGCATTATCAAACCCTATTTCCTTCAAGGTATTTCTAACGATGCGAGGTATGTCTACGTAGCATGAGGTTGTGATTTGACCAGTAACTATTACGTTTCCTTGTATTACTAGTGTTTCACAGTCCACTCTTGCTTTAGGATCCTTTCCTAGGACATCATCCAAGACGGCGTCTGATATTTGGTCTGCGACCTTGTCTGGATGGCCTTCTGCCACGGATTCTGAAGTGAACAGATATCTTCCGTTGTTTATCATGAGAATCCCTCAGTTGATGTGTAGTACTGGTTCTTAATGATTTCGCACCTTCTCCTTTAGTGACTCTCACGTATCTTCGTGGCTCTAGAGATAACGGCTGGCGTGCGCGTTAGAGGTAAGCGGGATGTTGAACCTGCTTCTCTGTTGTGGTGGTTTCTGCAGTCGTTGTGATGGGTCAGGAGTGGATGTGTTTGGGAGCCGATATTGATTGTACACGTGGTTCAGTTGACAGGGACGGGTGGAAATGGTGGAAGCTCGTGACGGAGTGTTGCTTGGTCTACATGTTTTCTTGGCTGGAAGAACATGAAGTGTCGCAAGCTCAGCATCTAGGTGAGTGAATTTCCAACGCGCGTACCGTCAAGGTTTATTAGACCAGAAGATGGATGAACTCGTTGTATTCTTCTGCAGGCGCAAACTCACACCTAAGGGATTTCAGTGATCGGAGTGACTCAAGAACCGCAACAAGAGAAGTGACTGCCATTGTAACGAGCCATATACCCATGAAATTTGAACTTTGCCAAATGTACCTGGGAATATGTTCTCATTCAAAGATCATTTGATTTTGCCACATGCGCGAATTCTCGCTTTCACTTCTGCAGGTCTTCTTTCTTGAGAGCCAGTTCTTCATCCTGATATTTGTGGTTGCTCATTTTCTTGATTTTGAGGAACCTTTCTGAACCCTTTTGGCCTTCTTTCTCGTAGATGCTGATCTCTCCTTCGAAAAGCCCAAGAATTGCGTGAAGCTCCTCTGAAGGGTGCATCTGCGGATCAATTACAGCTAGAACCGTGAATCTCGCTGACTTCAACTCTGGAATGAGTCCGGTCAGCCATCTTCTCGTTTGAACTGCATGATGCTGCAGCAGAACATCTGAAACTAAGCCTATGCAAACCCTTCTCGGAAACTTCAAAGATGGGTCTAATTTGCGAATTGCTGAAGTCAAAGCGATACTAATGTCGGTAAGGTTTTCAACTCCCTTCAGCTTGAATACGTTAGGTGAGTTTTTGACGACTGCGTCTGCCTGGGGATTACAAACGAAGAGGTAGAAGTTAGATTGACACTTCTCTACCAACGATTTTGCATTGTTCGGGTCAACGGTGAGAAAGAATGTGGGTTCTCCTTTTCTCGCTCCAGCTTCAAGAAAGCATCTAACCAGCAGCTCCCTTTCGTCGCATGAAGGCGCAGTCAACGCGACCGCGCAGTTCTCAGGTATTCCACCGCACAGCAACCTGTCAAGATCAGCGTATCCGCTGCGGCAACGTTTCACGCCCTCTTCAAAACCGACATCCTTCTGTTCCTGAACGAATCTCTTTCTTTCCAACGCTGTGCCCGCCGACTCTCCGCGCGTGCCCTGTCTTCCATCCTCCAGAGAGCGAAGCGTCATTCCCCAACAACTGAAGTTGTAAACAAAAGGCTCTTGCAAGAGATGCGTAAAAGACAACTCACCATAGGCGAGAAAGCCCATCACTTGTGTTGAAGAAAGTGCCTCTTTAAATATTTCGGACTCTGTGTTTAGCCTGCATCCAGCGACCATCTCGGCCAGTCGTCGAGATATACAGGTAACTATGAAGGTGGCGTCTCTCTCCTTGAAACCTCGATTCTCTCTAAGCATGTCAAACACGTTGCGTGCCCCCTTTTGGACCTTTTCATGATCGATGATAACGATATAGCCAGGTATCGAAGGGTCATGGCTTCTGATAGGCTGAAGAAGCTCGAAAGTCTGGCCATGCACTCGCAGTAGGTTTGCCGGAGCATAGTTGCCAAAAGGAAAGGCAAAAGCGTATTTGGCCAGTGTTAGATTCAAAGGTATTCCATCAATTTCGGAAATCTGTTGGAATAACTCTGTTTCGCTGGGTGCGGGCAGACCTGTTTCGCGAGATATTTGAGTTTCGTTTTCGCATATTATTCTAGCGTGCACTTTTCTGGGATCCTCATCTCCTATACGCTTGAGGTACTTGAACTTGGGTTCTGCATCAGGATCAAAGTGGAAGGTATAGGATCCTCCAATCCTTCTCACGGGTGACACGTCAAGGCCAAATGAGGGTTCGACCAGGTTAGGGATCAAGGCACATACAGCGGCATTATCGAGGATTTTGAGTTCTGATTGTCTGCCGATCTTGCCGTAGAATTGATGCATGTTTTGGCCAATGATGCCATCACCGCTGCATCCGCCGATTACATTTGCTATTCGTGCTTCGCGGGCACTTCTCACAAAGTCTGCAATCCCAGCAGCCAAGAAATACTCATAACCTGCTTTTCCGATACTCGGTCCCTTTGCTAGCACAAGAAGAGTCTTGCTTTTCTGAAGATGTTCTTTCGACTCTGTGCTTTGATTGAAGTCAACCCAAGCGTCATGAGTCATTTCACTGCCATTTTCCACAGCTTCTTTTTGCGTTTCGACCCCCCATGTTCGCCCGATTCCAACAGGGAGATTGGTAACGAGGGCCAGAAGAGACAGGCCGTTGTAGCCAATTCCTGAGACTTGTTTCAGCTCAAGGTCCTCGTTTTCTATCTCGCCAGCCGTCGTATGGCCAATAAGGCGAAGCTGTTCGGCCACAGTCTTTCCTCTGAACCTTTTCTCTATGACTCTCAGAACGCTCTCACTGATGAGTCTGTCCTTTTCTTCAGTTTCGCCCCTATAACTCAGGTAGAGAACCAGCAACTTCACATCTTCCAAGCCGCGCCCAGCGTCAGAAATGTCCTTCCCAAGCTTGTCCAGAACCGCTTCGGTCAATCTTTGAACTTCCTCAATGCTATTCTCTTTTCTCAGTTGCACATCCTTGACCGGATCGGCTTCCAAATCGTTCCTTGTATGTGCATGACCTGTAAACCCCAGAAAGAAATCGCTAACCATAATCCACCCAACCGTAGATATTGTGGTCTGTTGTTGCAGCTATTCTGTCTGCGCATACAATAAAAGAGTATCTGACGTGTGAATAATAGTGCGCGCGAGCTTGAGGGCTATTCTTCTTTTATCTGTGGTTCCTTCACGAGCGTCAATGCCAACATGAAAGAAGGCAAGACTGCTGCAATGGCGACCATGAACGGTGCCTGCGGAGACACATGCTCATAGAGATATCCACCCAGTAAGGCGCCGGCGGCCATTACTATGAAGGTTCCGAAGTTGATGAAGCCATTCACTTTTCCACGTAGCTCTTTTGGCGTCAAGTCGGTTTGGAGTGCTCCAAAAGACGCGTTCATCATCACTTGTCCTGCGCCTAGAAGGACCAGCGACACCGCAACTCTTGCCAGGTCTCCGTTTATGAAGAACCACATTGCTAATCCGAAGACTAGCAGTGAGATTAGAAGGGGTATCTTCCTTCTGATCTTGTCCACGAACTTGCCGACTGGTATGGCCAGCAAGATCGTGGTCACAGGCACAATTGCGATGATGAAGGCCCACGTTACCTCTTCTATGTGAAGTACTCTTGTGGCGTAAATGACCGTGTAAAGGTTCATGGCCGAGAACCCAAAGATCGCTACAGAAAATGATAAGAATAGATAGAGCATCGACCTAGGCACTTTTTTCCACACACCAAAACTCTCTTTCAGAGCGGTCGGATAGCTTTGTATTATCTCTTTAAGCCGAGGTCTAGAAGTGCTTACGACGGTCTCTTTCAAGAAGAAGAATCTGAAAAATCCTGCGACTAGAAATAGTACGACAACGATGCCATAAGCTATTCTCATGCCATCGATCAGGCCGAAGCGAGCGCGAAGCAGACCAGCCACAGCTGGGCTTGGTGTTGTGGAAGCACTTGCTATAAGCATGACTATGCTGAAGCCCATTCCTCTTCTTTCAGCCGGAAGAGAGTCAGAGATCATTGCGTTTAGAGCTGGCTGATAGGTTGAGTTGAATGTGCTCATTAGAATAGCCCCTAATAGTATGAAAATCCATGACGGCGCAACTGCATAGAATATGAAACTGAGACCCACGCCGAAAGTCATCGTGGAGATTAGCCATTTTCTTCCGTACTTGTCTGCCAAGTACCCTCCTGGAAACTGGAACGAAGCCAACGCCAAAAACTGCGAGAGACCTATCACTCCTAGAATGGTTTCGGTGGCGCCGAGTCCAAGCACGTAGAGGCCGAAGTAGGTCGCTGGGAGTTCGGATGCAAAGTCTACAATTATCCAGCTTGCCACCAATGTTGCATAGTTACCTTTTATGAACGAGAATTCCTTTCTCATGGTTCCTAGGAAGGTCATTTTCTTTCCCTCTTTGTTATCATGTGACTGGACACCTTAGTTTAGCGTTCTGGAAAAAAGTGACCACTCTGTTGACCACATTTCCAGCTGCTTCATTCGGGGCGTAGGCTTTAAGCGGCTCTTCTCTCGCTAAGTGCGCCATTTGATCTTTCTCCAAGTGGAAAAGCAGCGTTCGTGAAAATAAAGGGTAACGCACCTGTTGTAGTCTCAACTTGTTACTACTCGGTGCGGGCCATGAGCATGAGCAAGGGTTTCGGCAAACAGAGAATTCGTGGAGAACTAAGAGGTTCGAAACAGGTAGCCTCGCTCGTGCGAAGTGCACCGACCAAACTTGTTACATTGAACAGTGCCCCGCACCGCTCGGTGCGAATGCAGACGTCAAACAAACGTGATGCTGTGTTACATCTCGACAAAGAACTAGTCCAGAAGACGAAGGAGTGCGCGTTAGATTTATTCTGAGATTCTTCCAAAAGCCATAAGAATTGAAGAAGGCATAAGGCATCGCACATACAGAGGTTCAGAAGTGCCTGATGCATTTCGTTTTGATGAAGAAACTCAGCGCAAAGCTAGGAACTATTTGCACAATGGGTTGGCAACGTCTCTGCTGAAAAGCATAATCATTCTCTTTCTAGCCCTGGTAGTTCTGGATTTGCGTCTTTCAATAGGTTTAGAGAAAGCTATTAGGGTATATGCCACGGAGCCCTCGTTGGTTGTGCTTCTGTACGCTTTGATCGGTTATGCGATTTTCTGGCTTATCTCCATCCCGTTTGATTATTACAGGGGTTTTGTTCTCGAGCACAAGTTTGAGCTGTCAAATGAGACTTTGGGGATGTGGCTTTGGGACAAGACGAAGATGTCAATTCTGTCGCTTCTTGTTATTCTAGCCTTCGCTGAGGGCATTTACAGTTTTATGTGGCTTAGTCCGACATACTGGTGGTTTCTTCTGTGGATAGTCACTGCTCTCGTCGTGGCCTTTTTCATGTATGTTTCTCCCGTGTTGATAATGCCTCTGTTCTACAAATTCCCGAAGCTGAAAAACGAGGAGTTACTTGGCAGACTCACTAAGCTTGCTGACAAGGCTGGAATCAAGATTATTGGAGTGTTTGAAATGAAGGCCGGCGAGAAGACCAAAAAAGCCACTGCTGCTCTAACCGGAATGCGTAATACTCGTAGGATGCTGCTCAGCGACACCTTCCTTGCTAACTACTCTGGTGATGAGACTGAAAGTGTGATGGGGCACGAAATAGGGCATCACATATACGGTCACATCTGGAAACTCGATCTAATGCTCACTCTGATTCTATTTGCTATGCTCCTCGTCACAAGCCAAGTATTGCGGGCTACTTTTGGCTTCTTCGGTTTTGAGAGAGTTGACACTGTTGCTACTCTTCCATTGTTCGCATTGATTTTCGGATTGCTGTATGTCGGTTTCACCCCTTTGATGAATACACTAAGTCGCCGAGCAGAAGGCCACTGCGATCAGTATGAACTCGAACTCGTCGAAAAACCAGACGCGTACATTTCAGCAATGGTAAAGCTTTGTGATCAAAACCTAAGGTACGCCAATCCTTCTGCCCTTACCGAGTTTCTCTTCTATGATCATCCTTCGGGGAAGAAAAGAATAGAACGTGCAGCGACTTAGAAACGACTTAAAGGCCTCTAGCACAC
>Ga0315277_10004163_pt1 | contig 19371 bp, 14 predicted proteins | sample YL17G05_15_MG_FD_203695 | JGI IMG/M metagenome (GOLD analysis project Ga0315277, IMG submission 203695) | Sediment microbial communities from Yellowstone Lake, YNP, Wyoming, USA - YL17G05_15 | ecosystem: Environmental > Aquatic > Freshwater > Lake > Sediment | place: USA: Wyoming | collected... | reverse complement strand
GACGGGCAATTCACATATCCTCCTCCCCTGGCGGGGTGGAGGTAGGGAGGAGGGGGATTCTCATCCTTCGCAGTTGGCCCACGAGGCCATGAGAAGTTAGATAATCGAAACAGAGACGGCCCTGTCGAATAAGCTGTCCCGCCCTAAGTGACAAGCTTTCGGATATCCCGTATAAATAAAATAGAGATTTTGCCAACCCGAAGGCGGTCTCGTCCGTCTTAAGGGTGTGAAACCGGAGATTCTGGGTGACGGAAGAGAAAGAGCTTATCGACAGGCTCGGCCGGGGCGATATGGCCGCGTTCCGGGAGCTCGTCGAGGCCTACAAGAAGAAGATGTATTACCTCGCGCTTGACATGGTGGGTGATCCGACCGACGCCGAAGACATATCCCAGGAGGTTTTCTTGAAAGCGTTCCGCGGGTTTAAGACGTTTAAAAGGGACGCCAAGCTCAGTTCCTGGCTTTACCGCATCGCCTATAATACCTCGGTCGACCACCTGCGCCGGAGATCGCTGACTCCGGAAGCGGTCGAGGACTCGGTCCTCGATGTTTCGAGCGCAGGCTTCAGCGAGTCCCCGGCTTCACCGGACCCCGCCCGGACGGCTGAAAACCGTCTCCTCGGTGACAGGGTCGAGAAAGCGCTTCAAAAAGTCTCGTCCCGGGAAAGGACGGTCTTCCTGCTGCGGCACTACAACGACATGATGCTCGACGAGATCGCCGAAACCATGCAGATATCCGTCGGGTCGGTGAAGAGCTACCTCTTCCGCTGCCTCCGGAAGCTCCAGAAGGAGCTCGCCGGGCCAGGAACGGGGGGGCAGATGGAGGTGCCCGATGAAGGACTGTAAGAAGTGCTGCGATCTTCTCGTCGAGGCGCTCTACGGAGAGCTGGATCTCAAGGCTAAGGCATTCTTTGACGGCCACATCGGCTCCTGTCCTGCCTGCGCGGCCGAGTTCGAAGCCTTGACGGAGACCCTCAAGGTTATGGACGAGCGAGCTCGACCCGAGCCCGGCCAGGATTTTTGGGACGGCTACTGGGACAAGCTGGCCGGGCGCTTGGGAAAAGAGCAGGCGGCCGAGAAGATGCCCCGATCATGGGGAAAAAGGCTCGGTCGAATCTGGAGTCTCGCGCCCCGTTGGGCCTTCCAGGCGGCCGCAGCCCTCGTCTTAATAGTCATCGGCGTCTTTATCGGACGGGGAGTCTTCTCTCCGCAGCGGACTCCCGTCGAGGCCTCCCGGCAGACGGTCAAGGCCCTGCCCGGCCAGCCTGCAAAAAGCGATCCCGTCCTCCGCGCCCGGGACTATGTCGACCGGTCCAAGCTCGTGCTCCTGGCGCTCGTTAATTATGATCCCAAAACCGAGGACCCCTATGCTTTGAACCTGCCCCTCCAGAAGCAGGTCTCCCAGGTGCTCGTCAGCGAGGCCGGTCAGCTCAAGTCCGACCTCAGGGATCCTCGCCAGCGCCGCCTCCGGGAGCTCGTTACCGACCTCGAGACCATCCTCCTCCAGATCGCCAACCTCGAATCGGAAAACGACCTCGAGGCAGTTGAGTTCGTCAAGCAGGGCGTCGAAAACCGCGGCGTGCTTTTCAAGATTAACCTGAGCGAGATGGACGGGGACCTCTCCAGGGGGGGCCGAGAAGCGGCCCCGGAGAAGTCGCCTTCCCCTAAAACAAAAGCCTAGATAGAGGAGATTCGTGATGAACAAAATCATTCGTCTGGCAGTCATCGCAACGCTTTTCTTTTTGGCCGCTTTCTTGTCACCCCGGCCCACCCTGGGCAACGAGTCCCAGGAGAAGTACGAAGCCTCCTACAAGCAGGATTATGACGTCGCCTACAAGCAGGCCTACAACCTCGTGCTCCAGGAGAAGTGGGCCGAAGCGCTAAAAGCTATGGAAGAATTGGTCATAAAATACTCCAAGAGCGCCTGGGTGGATGACGCCCGTTTCTGGCAGTGCTACGCCCGGGAGAAGCTCAACCAATCTCCGGAGACCGTTTATAAGTGTTACCGGGAATTCATCAACGCTTATCCGGAGAGCGAGTGGGCGGACGATGCCCGGGCCAATATGGTCCGGTTGGGCCGCGAGCTCGCCAAGATGGGAAAGCCCGAGTACGAGGCCATGATCCAGGCCCTGGAGGGAGATCAGGAATCGGATGTCAAGCTGGCCGCCCTCTACGCCCTCCAGGACATCGGAGACCCGGAGTCCCTGAAAACCATCATCAACCTCTACGATACGACCCAGATCACACAGCTCAAGAGCCGGATTATCTTCATGCTCCAGGACTTCAAAGCCCCCGAAGCATTCGCCAAGATCAAGGCCATCGCCCTCAACGACCCGGACCCTCAGGCCCGGAAGACAGCCCTTATCGCCATGGCTCAGAGCGATAACCCGGAAGCCGTCGGGATGCTCAAAGAGGTCGCTAAGTCCGGAAAAGACGAAGAGCTGCGGAAAGCCGCCATCATATCCCTGATGGAGACGAAAGATCCGGCCGTCGCCTCTCTGCTGATCGACCTGGCGCTCAAGGACCCGAATCCCGAGATTGCGAGGATGGCGGTCCTGGGCCTGCAAAGCGCCGAAAGTCAGGAGGCGCGGTCCGCACTCCTGCGTATCCTCAAGGAGTCGAAGGATCCCGAAGTCCGGAAGGCCGTACTGATCAGCCTCAGCCAACGAGCCGATCCGGAAACTCTCCCCTTTCTCCGAGAAGTCATCCTGAACGAGCCGGACAAGGACCTGGCCCGTCTGGCGCTCATCATGGCCGGCAACATTGCGGGGCCGGAGTCGCTGGACCTGCTGAAAGCCGTTCTGGCGACGAGCAAAGACGCCGATCTCCAGCAGCATGCCCTTCTAGCAATCGCCCGGCATGGCGGAGAGGGTGTGGAGAGCATCCTCCTGGATGCGGCTATCAACAACCCCGACGAAAGGATCGCCGAGATGGCGGTCTTCGGGCTGCGCGAGTTCAAAGGTCCGTTTCCCATCGACAAGTTCCTCGAGCTGCTGAAAAAGACGAAGTCTCAAAGAGTCAAGCAGGCTATCCTGATCACCTTGGCGGATGAGAAGGGCGGAGTGCCGGTCAACGTGTTGATCCAGATATGGAAGGAAGAAACAGACCCGGAAATGAAAAGGATGCTGGTCATGACGCTGGGCCAGACCAAAAGCGATGAGGTCGTCCCCGTCCTCCTCGAAGCGGCCAGAGACAAAGACACCAGGACGGCCACGGCGGCCGTGATGGCCCTCGGTCAGATCGGCACGCCCAAGGCCAAGGCGGCGCTCCTGGAGATTATCGAGAAAAAGGAACCGGAAAAGGTCAAGAAAGACGTGCCGGAGTGAGCCATGAGAAGGAGGAGATCTATTATCCTGATCGCGGTCTTGACACTCGCCGGGACGGCAGCGGCCCAAGCCGTCTCCCAGGAAGTCGTCCGCCCTCCCCAGCCCGGAGGTACTCTTGCCGCCCGGATGGAGTGGGCGGCTAGAGAAGCGGCCCGGCGTGCATATCGGGAGGGGTTCTGGAGGGGATACAGCATCCGGAGGCTGATGGGCGAGCGTTCTTCTATCGGGACGTTCGATGACCGGTCCAGTTCGGAGGCGACACTCCAGGAAATCACCACAGGTCAAAAACTGGGGATGGCCTCGCCTTCGAGAGACGAACGCGTCAGGCAGCGAGCGCGGCAGGTCCTGGATGATTTGGAAAATGAAGGCCGGCCTGACAGGAAGGTTTGGAAAGACGTTGCTATCCTAGTGCGATACGGAAAGGCCTCCAAGACCGAACCGGAGCGCGTGGACATGAGCAACCTCAACCTGCCTTTCGACCTCAGGGGACTTCCCCTGATCTGGCTTGGGGAGGCTACCGACGAAGAGAGCCTGGCCTGGCTGAAGACTTCGTATCGGGAGATGAGGACAGGCGTGGCCAAGGAGCACATCCTGGCGGCCGTGGGGATTCACCAGAGTCCCGCACTTGTCGTCCCGATCCTGGCCTCGGTCCTGGAGAGTCAAGAGACCGCAGAACTCCGCAAGAATGCCACCTTCTGGCTGGGCCAGCAGAACGACCGGAAAGCCTATGACATACTGATGCAAACAGCCAACAAGGACCGGTCCCGTGATGTGAGGGAAGGAGCCGTCTTCGCGGTCAGCCAGATTGAGCTCGAGGAATCTGTCGATGGCCTGATCGGCCTGGCCAAGTCCGCCGACGATAGAGAGGTCCGGCACCAGGCGATATTCTGGCTTGGCCAGAAGGCCTCGAACAAGGCAACCGAGGCGCTCAAAAACATGGCTTATGAAGGCGGTGAAACAAAAATCCAGGAACAGGCCGTTTTCGCCCTCTCCCAACTTCCCGGAAACGAAGGGGTTGAGGCGTTGATCAAAGTCGCCAAGACGCACCCCAACACAGTGATGAGAAAAAAGGCCATTTTCTGGCTGGGAGAGACCGGCGACCCGCGGGCGCTCGAGGTGCTGATCGAGATCATCAAGGGAAAATAGCCGGCCGGCGATCTCCTCCAACGGCCTTTTGACATCTTCACTTATCAGGTCTAATATCATCTCATTGGGGAGAGAAAAATTGGCCGAGAAAATTCGGCTCACTTAGCCGGGCCGGAATTGCCACGGAGGGGGATAAAATGAAAATAACCGCGTGGATGATCACGCCCATAGTCATGATTGTTATACTTACAGGTTGCCGGAAACGGGACACGGCGACCGGCACGGAGAAATCAGAACCCGACTATCCCGTAAAGATTGAAACCATCGAGGGTGTCAAGACCGTCCTCAATCCCGAATTGCCCAAAGAGGGGGTAACCAGGTATTCCCTTCAAGAAGAGCTGAGCATTGGAGGAGAGAGCAGAGGGACCGAATCCCTCCTCAACCGACCGATCTACCTAAAGCTCGACTCGCAAGGCAACATTTATGTGATGGACTGGGGAGACGTCGAAATCAAGGTCTTCAGTCCCGACGGACGGCTGCTCCGGACGATCGGCAAGAAGGGACAGGGGCCGGGAGAATTCGACGTGCCGGCCAGTTTTGTCATCACCGTGGATGACCAGATCTTTCTTCTCTCGGGGCGCCAGTACCAGATTTCCGTCTTGGATCTCGCAGGCGCCTACCTCTCGGGGTTCAAAGTGGAAGGCTATTGCATGGACCTGGGAGTCGATCGGAATCACCGAATCTATTACAGCCAGCTCCTGCCGCCGGAGCCAACAGTCACCGAGGAGTATCAGAAGATCGAGAATAAAATGGCCTTGTTCCGGACTGACACAGAGGGAAAGGACAGGGTCAAGTTGGGCGAGTACCGGGATTTCATCCAACTGAGAAAGATGGTCAAATCCAAAGAGGGAGTGAGCAGTCAGAGCGCGACCTCGCGTGAAGCCTATAAGACGTGCTGGCTCGTCGGGCCGGACGATCGGGTTTACGTGGGTTATAACAAGGATTACCTTCTCGATGTCTATGACCCGGACCGGAAACTCCTTTATCGGTTCGGCAGGCAATTCACGCCCATCCAGCATCCCGACTTCAAGCCGGACCGCGGACACCCGGAATTTTACCCCGCTTTCTCCGACTGGCATAAGTTTTTCGACGAGAAGGGAGATCTCTGGCTGGAGCAATATGTTGAGGAGGGAGTCGAGGATCACGTCTTTGATGTCTTTTCGCCCAAAGGAATTTATTTGAGGCAAGTCCGAGTCCCTGAAACTCTGTATCTTGTCCGGGGAGACAAAGCCTACAGCATTATTCGCACCGAAGCTGAATATTATGTCGTCAAGCGCTTCCGAATGGTCAGGGAGGAAGGCCAGGCAAGCTAAAGCAGGGGGGGAGAGAGAGGTCCGAGCATAGGAATTCCATTTTTAGCAGCGCTGGCTGAATGAGCGTTGCTTCGCCTATTCCGTGCTCAGGAGTTCCTTGAAGAAAAGATCGCCCAGGACCTTGCGCAAAGGATTGGGGCAAGCAACGCGTCGTCGATCCGGGGGATCTTTTAGCAGAAGCCAATCTCGTTCTGCCCGCTCTAGGTCACCGGAAAATAGACCTGCGAGTGCAACTTGATGTAGTCCCCGAGTCTTTCGCCGCCATGATAGTTGCAGCGATGATAATAGCCATGAAATTTGTCCACCCAAAAGACATAAGATCGGGCCCTTTGTTGGAGAATCAGAAAGATACGGCTTAAGAAATCTTCAAGTTCCATGAGATTTCTTAGTTATCTAGTCCAGGCACGCAGGTTAGAAATTGCGTCCGTCGAATATATGGCTTGCAATCTAGTGAGGATAAATCTACTATTAAACTGCAATTTTAAGGGGATGCGCGTTCAAATCTTATAATATGTATCCTTAATCCAGCGAGATTCGTATCTAATACAGCGTCCTGCACGATAATAATGCATAAAGATAGCATGGCGCCAAAAACCCCTCTGATTTTATGTCATGACAGCACTTGGCCAGCTTTCTCCATTTTTAATCCAAATGATTGGAGTGTTCGTAGCAAGCCAATTATTAACCTGTGCGCCATGAACTATGGCCTTCTCGTATACACTTCTAGACTGATCGAAGATATCTTTAGGGAAGCCGGCAGATTATGTACTCTTAGTTTTCATAACTTAAGATCACAATGGGCAACTTCCAAATGGGACATATCTCGATGTACATATATTGTAGATTTACCTAATCTTTATCTCTCCATTCACTCCTTTCTTTCTGCTATAAAGACTTTCCTCGATGTGCTAGTCCAACTGACTAACACTGAGGGAATTGTATCATCAGCGGTGCACGGCTTTCATAAAAAAGGCAATATCATTGGAGGAAAACTGCTGCAGACACTAAAGAATAATGCCACTAAGACAAAGATACATTCGGCATCTCTATTATACGACCTGATAATAGAACACAAAAAACTCTGGATTGATACTGCTATATGCAATCGTGACCTGCTTATTCATCCTGATAGCTTAGTTAAACTAACGTTCATATTAGTCCTAAGTGAAAAAGAAGGTAACCTAAATCTCAAGAAAATAGTGAAACCTTCTCTTGACGGTGATGAATTTGACAGGTACGCAAAAAAAACCCTTTCGAGAATAAAGGAGTTTACAGGTTTATTCTTAAGTTACATAAAAGTTTTATAACAACCGCATTGGCCTGACGCAAGATCTACTGGTTGCAGTGTTGACCATGATGGTTACCCGCGTAGGTTAAGCAGAACGTCGAACTATGGAAAGTGATATATGTCGGACATCATTCAAAAAGCTCTAATTGCGAAGCGAGAGTCGAAGCATATTGAGTTCAAACAGGCCTTCGATGTATCTTCCCCAAGAGAGTGGTGTGAGGTTATCAAGGACATTGTCGCGATGGCAAATTCAGGGGGTGGTGTAATCATCTTTGGACTTGATAACAAAGGGATACCTTCTGGCCAATCAGTCACTGCATTGGGGCAGCTCGACCCTTCCGACGTCAGCAACAAGATTGCCAAGTACACTGGTCCCACTGACTTGGAGTTTGAGATTCGCGAACTCAGCAAAAAAAAGCAGAAATTGATGGCATTCCTGGTTCATGGTTCAGGAATCCCTGTCATCTTCGAGAAACCCGGTACCTATGATATCGGCGGCGGTAGACAGAACTCGGCTTTCAGCGCTGGAATGGTCTACTTCCGACACGGGGCAAAGTCTGAGCCTGGGACGAGCGACGACATACGGCTCGTAATCGAGCGTCAACTTGAGTTCATCCGCAAATCGTGGCTGAAAGGCGTGAGGAAAATCGTCCAGGCGCCACCTGAATCGCAGATAATAGCCACCGCCCCTCACAGAGGGCTACCCTCAAGGCATATGTTTCCCTCCCTTATTCGAGCCGTGGCCGATCCAAATGCCACCCCAATTTTGCTAACCCGTGAACCCCAAAAGGCAGAAGGGATACTCGTCCATGAACAGGTCTCGAACGCTATTTCCGACGAAATCAACAATGTAATTGATGCTAATCGAATCCTAGCAAAGGGACAGCAACACTTCTTCCTCGGCGACCCCGTCTACTACCGTATCTACGCCGAGCGACATCATGTCACGCAGCCAGATGAGGATATACTCCTCCTTTTGAGGAGCGCCGTTTGTGACTTTTATGCGCCTGGGCTCTACTGGCTATTGCGTCTACCAGGCCAGGCGTCAGCCAAGATCTTCGCCGATATCTACCTATATCCAAAGAATCCTCACATTTACTATCTGATGCGATTGGCTATACTCCTTGGCAAGCGCTTCAGCGGCTGGTTGCTGAGACAATGGGCCGATAGGTGGGAAAAGCATCCCCAACCACCAAGTTTTTACTGGACATTCACGGACATGGTGGAGAGGATTTCATCTGTGGATTCCGTCCTTTTAGCATCGCGTCTATCGCCTAACGTCAGTTTCAACATTGATGTAACAGATAGCCGGGCTGTCAAAGAGCTTCTCGATAAGCCCGGCCAGGCCGCCTTGTTGTTGTCCAAAGCCTGTATGCGCGTCTTTGAGGGGGATAGAAGTATGCGCACCGTGGCAAGGAATCTTGATTTTCTTGCCTATGGTCGCGAGGCATCCTTAAAGCTGCGAAGACTCGGTGATTTGATCATTCAGGCTATCGGGCACAAGAAACCCGGCGATATAGTGGACACAAAGGAGTAAGACTTAGGAGAGAGAGCGCAACAATTGGCCCCTGCTTAGGCCCGAGGTCCCCATTAAGAATCGGTCGGAACAAAAACTCTTCTAGTCGAAGCGGCTCTCGTATTCTGCTAGGCACTCGTCAAAGGAATGCCTATCCCATCCAAAAGGGGTCAGACATCCAGCTTCATCTTTGCCAGAACGCCTTTGAACCTCGGGTCGGCCCATATCGCGGGAGAGAGGAATTCGGTGTAAATGTGGATATAAGCCATCAGGGAATCGCGTTCTTCATAGGCCTTGTCCACGAATTCGAAGGCCATATCGAGTTTCCCCAATTGCCCTGCTAAAAAGGCGATGGAGGTGGCCGAAACATTAGTCTTATTCCTGCTTTCGATCATCTCAGCGAGGATTAGCTCCGCCTTTACGCGATCCCCCTTTCTGAGAGAGATCAGCCCGAGATTTGATTCGATCCAGCCGGGGAAGACGACCAATTTTTTCCCTTTCTCAAAAGTTTCCAGGGCCTCATCCAAGAGTCCCTTCAGAGCATAGGCCATCCCGGCATGAAAATAGGCCAGGCCGAGATTCGGATCGATTTCCAACGCCCTGGCGAATTCCTGGAGAGCTTCATCAAGCCTTCCCACGGACCAATGCAGACAGACCGACCAGGCATGATACATGGGCATGATCGGGTCGAGCTCCAGCGCCTTTTTGATTTCCCCGATGGCCTCGTCAAACATTCTTCTGTTTAAACAGAACAAGCCGCGCTGCCCATGGGACATGGCGTCCCCCGGATTGAGAGAGAGCGCCCGATCGAAGCTCCGGCCGGCGGCATCCCAATCCCATTCATACCAGAACGCCAGGGCGGCGGCGACGGCGTGGGCCTCGGCCAGGTCTTCATCCAGGGAGAGCGCTTTTTGGAGGGCGGCTTTGGCTTTCGGCCACATCTCGGCCGGCGGGGCTAAGTTCAAAACCCCCAGGCCGCCGAAGACGTTGGCCATGCCCGCGTAGGCCAAAGCGAAATTGGGATCTTTGTCGATGGCGGCCCGGTAACAATTCAGAGCCTTTTCGTAGGATTCGGGACTCGGCCTGGCGTAGAAATAGAGCCCCTTGAGATAGAGGCTGTACGCCTCTGGGTCGTTGGTGGACCTCTTCCGGAGAGCCGTCTTTTCCCCAACCCCCAACGTCACCTTGAGGCTGTCCACGATGGCTTCGGAGATCTCGTCCTGGATGGCGAAGATGTCAGCCAGCTCCCGGTCGTAACGTTCCGACCAGAGATGGAAGCCGTCTTCGACATTGATGAGCTGGGCCGTAACGCGCAGCCGGTTGCCGGCCTTCCGGACGCTCCCTTCGAGCACGGCCTTGACGTCGAGCTTCCGGCCGATCTCCCGGATATCCAGGTTCATACCTTTGAGGGCGAAGGCCGAAGTGCGGGCTACGACTCGCAGTCCCTGAATGTGGGCCAGAGCGTTGATCAGCTCCTCGGCAATCCCTTCGCCAAAATAATCCTGGTCTTTCTCCGGGCTCATATCGGTAAAGGGGAGAACGGCGATCGATGGGGCGGCTTTGGGGACGGCGGCGGATGGGATGGAAGCGATATCAGCGAGGTCGACCGACTTCAAGTCACTGATTAGGGCGCTGGCATCAGAATAGCGGTCGAGTGGATTTTTCTTGAGACATCTCGCCAGGATTTTTTCGAGCCCGGCCGGGATATCACGTCTTAGAACCGTGACAGGCTGTGGGTCGCCGTGGACAATAGCCTGGAAAACCGCCGACTCATTCCCTCCCCGGAACGGGCCTTGGCCGGCTAGCATTTCATAAAGGGTACACCCGAACGACCAGATGTCGGTGCGATGGTCCATTTTTTTGCCAAGCGCCTGTTCGGGCGACATGTAGGCAACCGTGCCCATGACCGCGGACGTTCGGGTGAGGTCGCCGGCGCTCTCCAGCCGGGCCAGCCCGAAATCCATGATCTTGGCCTGGCCTTTGGGGGTGAGCATGATGTTGGCCGGCTTGATGTCGCGGTGGACGACTCCTTTTCGATGCGCTTCCTGCAGCCCCCCGGCGACCTGGACGGCGATCTCCAAGGCTTCGTTGATCTTGAGCTGTCCCTGAGCAATCCTTGCCTTGAGACTCTCTCCTTCAATATAGGCCATCGCGATATACGCCTGGCCGTCGTGCTCCTCGACCTCATAGACCATGCAGATGTTGGGGTGGTCGAGGGCGGCGGCAGCCTGGGCTTCGCGGATGAACCGCTCTTTAGCCTCTGGGAACTGAGAAAGCTCGAAGGGAAGAAGCTTCAAGGCGACCGGGCGTTTGAGCTTTGTGTCCTCGGCCTTAAATACTACTCCCATGCCGCCCCGGCCGACCTCGCTGCTGATCCTGTATTTGTTCGCGAAAAGGGCTCCTTTTTTCAGGGCCTGGACTGGAGAGGCCAAGGTCTTGGTAAAAGAGGCGAGATCCCGTCCTTCCGAGCTCAGAGGGGCCGCGCAGCTTCCGCAAAACCGGGAGGTATCCGGGTTTTCGGAATGACAATGAGGACATTGCATGCCTGATTTCCCTTTATTTCTGCATCATAGATGAAGGCTGATGAAAACGCAAACTCGCTTCCTATTCAGGCCGAAAATCCGGCGGAAGGTCCCATCCTCCTAGATCCCGGCCGCACGCGCAGACCTTCTGGTACCATTTTATTTCCGCTCCGCAGCTCCGGCACGTCCATTCTTCGCGCTGGACCTGCAGCCATTTCTCGAGACCATTGTCCTTGATGTATTCCAGGTTGGGTTTCATGGTCCAATGGTGCGGCCATTTGTCATTCATAAATTCATGGAGCGGCGGGCATGGATATTCGCCGCATTGACAGCAGAAATCGACATTTCTATCTCCGGCGCACTTCCTGAATCGGCACTCCTTGACATGATCATCTACTCTCTGGCTTTGACAGCCATCGCAGTCCGGCGCGCCGCAGGCACCGCAATAAAGGCCGCACGGCCCGTACTGGGATGGTTTCACGACCAAACCCTGTTCATGGCGACTGACCTCCCCGTTTTTCTCTCTTGGGACCTGAAGGGATTCTCTACCTCCTGGTGAAATTCAATACGCATTCCGCAGCCGGGTAATCCCTGTCGATGTACTCAATCCGAAGTTCCCACCCGGCGGCGCGGGCGCGGTCCAGCCAGATCGTCTCGAAAATCGTCCGATAATCCTCGAACGAAATCTGCTGGCTGAGGTGCGCGGCAACCTTGAAAAGACGGAAAAAGTAGGTCCGCATCCTGACCACGGCCTTGCCTTCTTCCAGCTTTTCCAGGATGACCTCGTTCCCGATCAGGTTGCCCTGTTCCCAACAGAGGTATAGGATGAACGCCCGGGAGGGCTCGACAAATGGCACCCAGACCCTGGCGGCCAGGAAATATCCGTTCCCGTCCTTGAAAAAATCGAAGACAAAATCCTTGCCTTTCTCCTGGGCCAGTAAGTTAAAAACCCGGACTTCCCTCGACCAATGTGTCTCCTCCCGGATGTGGGCCTTGGTTTCCTCGGGCACGTCCGGAAAAGTGGAGGTCGGAAGAGCTCCGACCTTGTCCATCCGGATATTGATGGCCTCCAGGTGCTGGAAATACCAGGTGCCGGGTTCGCTCAAGAAAGAAAAGACATAGGTGACAGAGGGACCTTCGAAGGAGAGCGGGATCAGGAAATGGACCTGATCGCCGACCCGATGGACCTCCGGCTCGGCCTCCAATTGCGGCCAGGCGGCCTTATCCCTTATCTCTTTGAGGTACCCCATGAGGGGAGCTCTGAACTCTTCATAATAAGGACGCAGCTTGTCCGGCGTGATCTCACCTTTCTTCATCGCCGCCACGAATTCTTTCCAGATAGACAGGTCGCTCTGACGATCGGCCGGCAGAGCGGATAACGCCGCTGAAACGATAATAAGGACGCCAAAGATGAACGCCGCGATTCGGTCAGTTTTCACGATCCCTCCTCAATCCTCGTGGGAAGCACGCTTCGTTTCCCCGTTTTAGTCTAGACGAGTTTTCCGTTTTTTTCAAAGCCAGTCCTCCATCTCCTTGGCTGCATCTCCCCGAGGATGCGTATCCATGTATGTGAAAGAGATGCCTGTAGAGTGGGAATGGGTGGCACGGCGTTAGTCCCCGCCCGCCCGCAGCCAATGGTGGCGGGTGGGCGGGTCTTAGGTGAGGACGGACGGGGACGCGCCGTGACAGGACCCGTTCCCATTACGGAGAAGGAGATGCTTACTCTCTGCACACCCAGGTTGCCAGTTTTCCACGGAAGCGGTATAATCGTCCTCTAAAGGAGGGACGGTTCATCGGCCGGAATCGTCCTTCTGACGTTTATTGGGCTCTATCTCCACAGAAAGGAGCGTCCATGAAAAAAATTGTGATTCTGGTGATTGGCCTGGCTTTTATCGCCATACTGTTCTCTGGAATGGGACCTCAGCAAGCGGTGAAGGCCGGGGTAGACGCCCTCGGTACGCGTAAGTACGACGATTATCAGCAGCCCAAGTTCTGCGGCACTTCCTGCCACACCGATATCTACCAGCAGTGGACCCAGGCCATGATGTCTCAGGCCTACACTCATCATTGGGACGAGATCGAATACTTCAAGCTGGCCGTCCCGCACGCCGAGAAGGACCAGATGGTGGCCGGCGTCAAGGCCGGTTGCAACGGCTGCCATGCGCCGATTGCCTTCCTGGCCGGCGATGTTCCGCCTCCCCTGCCCTCGGCCAACAGCCGGGCCAACGAGTCGGTGTCCTGCGAAATCTGCCACACGATCACCGGGTTCGCCGGGGATACTCCGTTCAACTTCAACTGGATCTCCGAGCCGGGAAAGACCAAGTATGGTCCGCGGCAGGGCGATAATTCGCCCGAGCATGACCTTGTGAAATCCGAATTCCTGGGCAAGGCCGAATTCTGCGGCACCTGCCACAACGAAAAAAGCCCCTACGGCGCCTGGGTCAAGGCCACTCATCTCGAATGGAAGGACGGCCCGTATGCGGCGCAGGGAGTCAAGTGCCACGACTGCCATATGACTTACGGCCAGAGCAAGACGGCCGCGATGGGCAACATGTATCCCGACGCCCGGCAGCACCTTTTCCATGGCGCCCATGACCCCGGAAAAGTACGCGGCACAATCGAGCTCCGCATCCATCCCGATATCCGCGAGGCCGTGCCCGGCGACAAGGTCAAGTTCACCGTCGTCCTTTTCAACCAGAAGACCGGCCACAAGTTCCCGACCGGATCGGTCGAGGACCGGATCGTCTGGATGCACGTCGAAGCGGTCGACGCCAAGGGCAACGTCTACCACCTCCCGGTCGATAAGAAAGGTTTTGATGGGGAAGAGTACACGATCGGGGCCGACGTCCTTGGCTATCAGGACATGGGAATCGCCCTGGGCGATCCCAATTTCAAGGGCGTCCAGAGGGACGGAATCCCGATCGGCGACCGCATCTTCCGGATGGCCTACTTTGATCCCCAGGGCCGCATCACCATGCAGCAGTGGAATACCAAATCATTCGGAGTGGACTACCGGATCGGGCCCCGGGAAACGGAGATTGAGACCTGCAGCTTCAACCTGCCCGACACCATCGCGCCCGGTCCCCTCAAGGTCACGGCCGTGTTAAACTACCAGAAACTGGTCAAGCCCGTGGCCGATTTTCTGGGCGTGCCTCCGGATGAAGCGGAGATCATCAAGGTCAACGAACACTCGACGGCTATCACCGTACTCCAGTGAGGTGAGGAATGAAAAAAACGGTCCTGGTCATTATCAGCGTCGTCATTCTCATCCAGCTTGCTGCGGTTGACCTCCAGGCCATCCCGGCTTTTGCCCGAAAATACCAGATGACCTGCAAGACCTGTCATGCGCCTTTCCCCAAACTTAAACCGTACGGAGATGAGTTCGCTGCCAACGGCTACGTGATCAAAGACAAGGATGCCCCCCGGTACAACATCGACACCGGAGATGACTTCCTCTCGCTCCTCCGGGATCTGCCGCTGGCCGTGCGGCTGGACGGGTTCGTCACCTACAACAATTCGGCAACCAAGCAGCTCGACTTCGCCTCGCCCTTCATGATGAAGTTCCTCTCCGGCGGCGAGATTACGAAGAACGTCTCTTATTTCTTCTATTTTATCTTCTCCGAGATGGGTGAGATCGCTGGGATCGAGGACGCTTTCCTCATGTTCAACAACCTTTTCGGCTCCCAGTTTGATTTCTATGTCGGCCAATTCCAGGTTTCTGATCCGATATTCAAACGGGAACTCCGCCTAACCATGGAGGACTACCAGATCTTTTCCACCGAAGTCGGCGATTCGAGCGTCAACCTGACCTATGACCGCGGAGTCATGCTTTCCTACGACTTCCCCTCCCAAACGACTCTCACTGTGGAAGTAGTCAACGGCTCGGGAATCGGTCAGGCCAATATTTTCCGGAACCTGGACTCGGACAAGTATAAGAACCTTGTCCTGCGTTTGTCTCAGGACATCAGCAAGGAGTTCCGCCTCGGCGGCTTCGGTTATCTGGGCAAGGAGAAAAAAGAGACGGGCGCAAATTCCCTCAGGATGCTGGGCGCAGACGCGACCGTCACGGCCAAGCCCTTCGAGCTTAACCTGCAATATGTCGAGCGCCGGGATGACAATCCCTTTTTCGCCGTCACTGACCGAGTGCCTCCGGAAAATATCAAAACCAGAGGAGCCTTCGCCGAGCTGGTCTACCTCCCCAAAGGAGACGACAGCCGTTGGTACCTGGTGGGTCTGTACAATTGGGTGCATTCCGACATCAGCGATCTGGATTATTCCTCGGCGACGCTCCATTACGGCCGGATGCTGCGCCGGAACATCCGGGCCACTGCTGAATTCACCTACGTCTTCGACAGCATCTATAAAGATTATGCGCGGTTTGCCGTCGGTCTGGTCACCGGCTTCTAGGCACGCGGCGCTTTCGGATTAGCTTCCTTTCCGAAACGCCTCTAAGACTCTGTTTGAACCTCATTAACCTCCCCTACCCCTCCTAGCGAATTAGGAGGGGTTTAAATTAGGTCGGCGTTTCGGGAAAACGTCGCAGTCCCTTAGAAAGCCCTCCGCATCATAGCGCCCACGATCTTTCTCGGCAGAGGCGAAGGGTGTGGGTGAGGAAGTCCGTGGACGACTGAGCGGGCACTTCCTTTCTTGCCAGAGGCGAGGGGGAGTCCCTCAGAAAGCCCTCCGCAGCGCAGCGGGCATGGTTCCTCTCGGCTTGCCGAGAGGAGAGCGGAGCGAGGACAGGGAGCGGATTTTTCTCGCGGGGAAAAATCCGCGTCTTTCTGAGGGACTCCCCCGAGCCTCTTTATTAACATTTCTTGGCGAATCCCGATATACTTTGCTGTGCAATGGATGAAAAGGAGACCCGCTTGGTCGAACTCGTCCTCGGCGGCCGGACAGAGGCTTTCGAACCCTTGGTGACGCCCTACCGGAGACTCCTCCTTACCCTGGCCTACCGGCTCTGCCGAAACGTCGAAGAAGCCAAGGAGATCTCCCAGGAAACTCTGCTCAGGGCCTTCCGCTATCTCGGATCGTTCGACAGGAAGCGGAGCTTCAAGAACTGGCTTCTCCAGATTGAGATGAATGTCTGGCGCTCTCTCGGCGCCAGAGCGGCGGATGAAGGGACGCTTCGGGAGCTGGCCGTCGAAAATACAGCAGAGGACCCGGAAGAGAAATTGGCCGGAAACGAGGTCCGTGAGAGGCTCCTCGCCTGTCTCGACGGGCTGAGCCCTCGAGAGAGGGAGGTCTTCCTCCTCCGGGACATTGAAGGCAGGAACATCAAGGAAACGGCCGGAGTGTTGCGGACATCGGAGATCTCCGTTCGCGTCCATCTTTCCAGAGCCAGAGCCAAGATCAGAGAACTCGTCAAGGAAAGATTTCCCGGGCTGATGGAGGGACAGAGATGAACTGCTCCGGGGCACGGAAATGGATTCCTCTCTATGCCGGAGCTGATCTTTCTGTCAGGAAAAACCGGCGCCTGGAAAAGCACCTGGAGAAATGCGCAAGCTGCGGGAGGGAGATCGAAGAACTCAGGGCCGCCTTGGACGGCGTCCGGGCTGTCGCCAGCCGGGAGAGTATCGACTGGCCGGAGGCTGAGTGGAGGGGCTTGATGGCACGGGTGAAGTCAAAGAGACCAGAGGCTCGCCCGGTTTCGCCCTTCGGCGCGATCCCAAGAAAAGCCTGGGCCTACGGCTTGGCCATAGTCCTGGTCGTGGGCATCGCCGCCTTAATCTTGAGAAGCATTTTCCGGCCGGCCGCCGCTCCTCTCTTGTCCGAGATCATGACGGCCACTCCGGCCCAGCCATCCCGCGCTCTTAAGATAGATAATGCGCCCTCTATGAATAATCCCCGGGACGTTCCCTTCAGAGTCCAAAGATACCAAGCAGAGAGGCTTGATTTAGCGACGCTCGCCGCCGGGCCAGCTCCCGAAAAAGCAACCCAGAATTTGATGTCCCTGACCCTTGTTTCTCAAGAGACCGGTCTCAAGGTGCACTGGACATTCAACAGAAACTTCGAATGGAAGGAGAAAAAACCATGAAAAGAGCATTCTGCATCTCACTCATCTTAGCTCTCTCTTTCGTTCTTCTCGGAGCCGGCTTGGGCCAGGAGAACAAGCCGAAGATGCGGCAGGAAATCGTCAAGCTCAAGTACATCGACAGGAACGAAATCCTTGGCATGCTTCAGACTTTTGTCAGCCGTGACGGTCGAATTATGCCTAGCCCACAGGGCGGCCTGTTGAGCATCAGCGATTATCCCGAGAATGTCGAGAAGATATTGGCGGTCATCCGCGAGCTCGACGTCAAGCCCGTCGATATCCAGTTTACCATCCAGCTCATCCTGGCTTCCATTGAAGACGAGCCCGGAAAGTCGGAGGACCTGATAAAGGACGACCCTCTGATCAAGGAACTGCGGAGCCTCCTGAACTTCAAATTCTTCTATCCCCTGGACAGCTCTTTCATCCGGGCCCTCGACCGGGAGTATTCGGAGGTAACAATGGGCCGGGAGGCAGAACTCAGACTTGCCTTACAGCCGAAGTATATCAAAGAGGAAAAAGAGGACCTCATCCAAGTCGAAGCCCGTCTGAGCAAACTGGTATATATGCCCACAGGACAGGGGGCACAGGAAATGCAGTCAAACACCCTCCTCACCAGCAACTTCACCATGAAGTCGGGCGACAAGACCGTGGTCGGTGTGTCCAAACTGGACGGGGGCGATAAGGGGCTCATCCTCATCATCACCGGGAAGATCATCAGGTAGGTGCAGGCTTGAGCGTGTCCATCATTTCATCAGAGATTGCTCGATGCAAACATATCGGGAATCGCCGCAGCGACCATAGAAGGCTTAGCCTCCCCGAAGTGCTTTTCGAGAGAACCCCGCTTTTTTTATGCTAAAGGCGAAGGATTCAGGTGAGGAAGTCCGTGGACGACTGAGCGGGCATGGTTTCTCGACTGAAAGGAGAGAAGAGCGAAGGAGGATGCGAAGCGAGTTTCCTCGCTGGGGAAACGAGCGGGCTGACGAACCTGAATCCGAGCCTCACTTAGGCCAGGCTGTCCACTTTCTTGCTGACGTCCCGGTAGGCGGGGTTCCAGTCCTTGATCCGACGATAGAGCTCCAGCGCCTTTCGCCTGTCGCCGTTGTCCTCATGCACAGAGGCCAGCTCATAGAGAAGGGCGAAGTGTTCGGCCGAACCCACCTCCACCAACGCCAGGCTCTTTTCCAGCCAGTTCAGCGCCTCGTCGTAATTGTTGTTCTGCTTGTAAGCCTTGCTGATAATGGTGGAGCACTCCAACGCCCTCCCCGGGTCTTCGGAGGCCATCAGGAACTCCTCGATCGCCTCTTCCACCAGGCCCTGCTCCAGGTAGGCCAGGCCGAGGTTGAAGCGTGTCTCGTAATCCTTAGTCTCGACCTTCTTGCGGACCTGCTCCCGGAACTCCCTGACGATCTCGGTCAGTTCCTTCTCCAGGATGGAGATATCCCCGCGGAGCTGCTGGGCGAAGACACCCTGGATCATCTCGAGTTCGTCCCTGATTTTCTGGCCGAGATCATAGAATTTCGTCTCCTCGGCCTCCTCGGTGGGGAGAGGGAGGATTTCCGTATCGGCAAATAGGTCGGCCGAGGTAACCCGCTTCTCAGTGCTGCCTTCATCCTGGATGACCGAAAGAAATGTCCGGGCCAGGTCGGGTGTCGCCTCGATCTTTGATTCGATGTCCTGAATCTTGCCTACGGCGCCCTGGATCTCCTCAGCCCTGATCTCGGCCTTGACCTCACCCAGGGCCGCAATTTTCTCCTCGATTTTCGGTGAGTGGGGGAACCGGATGTTCAGGTTTTCCAGGATGCGCCGGGCGTTGCGGACCAAGCCCTGGCTGATGTAGAGGTCCACCCTGGCCAGGAGAAGGTCGATGTCTCCCTCTTCCGCTTCAATGGCCGAGAGCATATCCGCCTCCCCCGTCTTTTCATCCACAAAGCCGAGATCTCGTCTCAGTTCGCGGTACTCACGGACAAGGGCCTTGTCTCTCGGGCGGAGTTCGAGGAGCTCGGCCAGGGCGACGAACATCTTCTCGGTCAGCCCTTTCGCCCGGGCCTCTTCCAAGATGACCCTGTTGACGACCTCGAGATGGCTCTTGTGATTCTTGGCCTTGTAGATCGCAGCCAATCTTTCCAGAGCCGGCAAATAGAGGTGCTCGGCGCCGAGGACAATCCCGAGAAGCCCCACGGCCTTGTCTTCCTTCTGCTTCTTGAGCATGCCGGCGATCAAGGGATCGAAG
>Ga0315277_10004162_pt1 | contig 19372 bp, 12 predicted proteins | sample YL17G05_15_MG_FD_203695 | JGI IMG/M metagenome (GOLD analysis project Ga0315277, IMG submission 203695) | Sediment microbial communities from Yellowstone Lake, YNP, Wyoming, USA - YL17G05_15 | ecosystem: Environmental > Aquatic > Freshwater > Lake > Sediment | place: USA: Wyoming | collected... | reverse complement strand
TGCCAAGACCCTTCAAGAACGTCAGAAAGGTATCTGCTTTTGTAGGGAATTGAAGACTCGACCTCAAAAATTCTGTTTTGGATACGACCTTCCTGCGGGAAAACCTCCAAAACGTTTATAAGTCCCCCCAAATGAGGGATAGAGAGGTTTGAGAGTATGATTATCCTCCTTCAGGGGAGATTATGATTACGATTACCCGCCTTTGTCCCGCCGGAGGCGTGACTACGGCGAGGCAAGCGAGTACGAGGTAATGGTGAGATTTTAAGGAAAAAAACAGTGAACAGAATCGAACATATACGGAACGTGGCGATTATCGCGCATATTGACCATGGAAAGACAACCCTGATTGACAGCATCTTCCGCGCAGCGCAGACTTTCGGCAGGGGACACATTCACCTCGAAGAGCGAATCATGGACAATAACGAGCTGGAAAGGGAGCGGGGCATCACGATCCGCGCAAAGCATTGCACAGTGGAATGGGACGAGTACCTGATCAATATCATAGACACCCCGGGCCATGCGGATTTTTCAGGCGAAGTCGAGCGCGTCCTCTCCATGGTGGATTCCGTGCTCCTCCTCGTGGATGCAAACGAAGGACCCATGCCCCAGACGCGGTACGTCCTGATGCGCGCCTTGAGACTCGGGCTCTGCCCCATTGTCATTGTGAACAAGGTTGACATGCCTCATGCAGATCCTGAATCCGCGCTCCACAAGACCTTCGATCTTTTTATCGAACTGGGCGCAACGGACAAGCAGTGCGACTTCCCGGTTCTCTATGGTTCGGGTCTTGCAGGCTGGTTCGTCAGCGACCTGGAGAAACAGCCGCACGAGGGCATGAACGCCCTTTTCGAAATAATCATTCAAAAAGCGCCTCCTCCAGCCGGGAATATCGACGCCCCTTTCCTCATGCAGGTCGGTACCATCGGGTGGCGCGACCATATCGGACGCACAGCCACAGGCCGCGTTCTTCAGGGACGTTTGAAGAAGAAGGAATCTTTCATCCGCATAACAGCAGCCTGGACATCCGCAGCCCTCCTGAAAGACACCGTCTCGCGCGACAGAAGCGACTGGGAAGTGACGGGAACGTTCGATGAACAGGCGACATACCTGTGGAGAACGCGGGGGCTGGAGAGCATTGACGTGGACGAAATTGCTGCAGGCAATATCGTCACCATCGCCGGGCCTGGGGAGATAAATATCGGCGACACCTTTACAGCGCCGGGCCAGGAGCACATGGCTCTTCCGCCTCTCGAGATCGAGGAACCGACTGTATCCATGCAGTTCATGATCAATACCGGTCCTTTCTCAGGGCGCGAAGGCGATGCTGTGACCATGCGCCAGATCAGGGCCAGGCTGGATCGTGAAATCCGCACAAACGTCGCTCTGCGCGTGGAAGATACTGGGGAGTATGACGGGATCAAGGTTTCAGGCCGGGGAGAGCTGCACCTTGGCATCCTGATCGAGGAGATGCGGAGGGAAGGCATGGAGTTCTGCGTGTCGCCTCTGGAGATCATCACAAAAACGGACGCAAACGGCGATCTTCTTGAGCCGATGGAACACCTGACAATAGATGTGCCGGCGGAATATCAGGGCACTGTGATCGAAAATGTCGCGAAGCGCAAGGGCGAGATGACCAGCATGGGGAATCCGGGCACTGGCATTATACGCCTGGAATTTCGGATCCCGACCCGGGGGCTTGTGGGGTACAGGGGTGATTTTCTGACAGGCACGCGGGGACTGGGGATCATGTCATCCCGGCTCATGGGTTATGGTCCCTGGTGCGGCGAGGTTGCAACGCGCAATCGCGGAAGCATGATCAGCATGGAAGCGGGTATTGCAACAGCTTACAGTATTGAGAACCTCCAGCAGCGCGGCGCACTTTTTATCGCGCCGATGGACGAGGTGTACGAAGGGATGATTGTAGGCGAGAATTCGCGGCCGGTTGACCTGCCCTGCAATCCCACGAAGCGCAAAGCCCTGACCAATCACAGGGCGTCGGTCAAGGGTCAGACAGAAGGCCTGGATGCGCCGCGCACGCTCACGCTCGATTCCGCCCTGGAGTGGATCGCGCCGGATGAATTAGTCGAAGTCACGCCAAAGAGCATCCGGGTTCGCAAGGCGGTTCTCGATCTGGAGCTGAGGAAAAGGCAGAAGCGGCTGGTTGCCGAGCCCCTTTTAACTGGATGAATAGTTAGTGGTCGTACTATGTAATAAACCTAAAAATCGAATACTATGATTTTTTTCCTTGAAGTAGAATTTTCATAAAGGACCCCAGATTTCCCTCATGTTCCCCACTGAGAGTTAATTCATTTCATCCAAGGGTCTGACCCCTATCTCTACCGCCCTATCGCAGGGGCAGGGGGATGACTGTGGCGCTGTATCCATCGCTCACAAGAGATTTTTCTAATTTCTCCGCGTCCTCCCGAGCGGTGAACTGTGCGATACAAACCCCATATTTTCCTTCTATTTCATATATGATAACCGGATAGTAACCGTGATTTTCCAGGTCCCTTTTCAGGAGGTCCGCCCAGTTTTTATCCTTCCATTCCCGAACAAGAACCGTGTAAATCTCAGGACTCCTGATCCTGGATATAACGGAAAATCCGTCAGAGCGCAAACTCTCCTCAGCCTGCATGGCGTCCTTTTCTGTTCCGAACATCCCCACCCGCACCGCGTATAAATCCCTGTCGGTCACTATCTCAATCGGACTATATCCCAAAGCCCGGAGCCGTTTCTCAAGATCGGCAGCAGCCTCCCTATCCAGTTCATCTCCCAGCAGGAGCTTGTAATGTCCCCCTGTTGATTCCTTCTGAGCGCACACAATCCCCTGGGGTTTCAAGCCATCTTCGCTCTCGAGGATGCGCGAGGCTGTCTCTGCTTCTTCGCGGGAAAGAAACTTCCCCAAAGTGACATCAAACTTCCCATCTTTTCTAGTTACAATGTCCACAGGGGTATATCGTTTATCAAGAAGCTGGCTTTCAATAATCTGTCCCTCCTGAAAGGAAGCAAGGCCTGTCGCGATCAGGATCTGGTAATGCGAAATGGGCGGATTCATGTTTCTCTGCTCGGGTTCTCCAGGCAAGGGTGTCGTGTGGGATTTCCTGGGCCTGGGTCCGACCTTTGTCTCATTCAGTAAAGGATTCTTTGCAGGAATGACATCATTGATCCAAAAATAGTGAAACAAGACATAATTATACCATTCAGCGAGTCCCCAAAGGCCACCCTTGAGATCCTCGAAATTCGCCTGTGTCGTGATGTTTCTTGCATTGTTATAAATCATGATAATCCTGTCTTCTTCCACCCGGAGTTCGATCTTTCCCGAACGAACCGAGTCAAAAGGCTCGAAAACATCGTCGTCGCTTGACACAAAAACGGCAAGTATCTTCTCCTCTCCGTCTTTTACCTGTTCGATCCTCATGGATCTTTTATTCACATTTCTTTCTGAATCCAGTACTGCTCGGAATAGGTTGTCCGAATCCTTCCATCCGAACACGACAGCCAATCGTCCGTTCCCTTGTAACATGGTGAATTCCAGATTCACGGTCTGTCCGGCAGCAGAAAAGGGAATGCCCTGATAGATTGCATAACTCCAGCCATCGCGAGGATGGATATCATCCCCATTTCCGGTTGCGAAATTGCCGTCTTTTTTATACCAGAATCCTTCGTTCGGGGCGTTCACAATCTTCCATCCTTCGGGTCTGGAATTGTCTTTGCCTGTAAAATCCTCAAACAGAGACATCCGGAAAGGCGCTGTTTGGGTTGTGTTATTATCGTTGCTTTTCGCCCCCTCTTTTTCCAACTCCTTCTCGAGCTGAATTGATGCTGTGTTTCGATCCGAAACAAGATCCTTTTTTTGCCCATCCTGAGCTGCAAGATGAAAACCGCAGGAAAGAACAAAAACGCAGAGCATACAGAAACAAAGGAATTGCAGGCGCGAGAAACGGATTGGAACCCTGGCGCCTTCATTCAAAAGCGCCATGATCCTGCGGCTGATCCTGGAACGCGTGGCAAAAAGCGCATTGGCAAAGATTCTCCCCTCGTCCCCTTTCATGGATTCCACAATCTTATAAAGCGCTTTTGCATAATACTCTGAATCATCTTCAGTCCGGAGAATGGCGCGGTCGCATGCCAGCTCCATGGAAATCGCCCATTCTCGGGATGCATACCAGGCTAGGGGATGAAAGAAAAACAGGGATGTGACAACCCGGCTTATAAGAAGCCCCAGGGGATCCTTCATCCTCTGGTGCATGAGTTCATGACGCAGAATCCATCGGAGCTCGGGGCCGAAATCCTCACAGTCCAGCCATGCGGGAATCAGGATCACAGGTCGAAACCATCCCAAGAGCGCTGGAGAGGACATATCTCTGCTCACTCTCAATGATGGCGGCGATTTCATCTTCATCTCCATACAGAGATCCTTGAAAAGACGGTTAACACGCGGGGTGAGAGGGAGGCGGGAACGGTTGACAAGGTTATGCAATGCAAGCCACCCGCGAAGGGAAAAAACCACAAAAATTCCCACGCCTGCAAGCCACACATAAACAATCGCTTTCTCAAAAGAAATCCTTTCCATACCATGGTTAATTGTGGAGGGATTTAAAGTTGATTGCTCCTGAAGGGATGTCCTTATGGGGGGATTCTCATTTTGAACTGTTAATTTCTGTAATGTCTCCCCGATCTCCTTAAAAGCCGGGTTTTCTGAAATCATGGCTGCCTGGGGATTCATCTCTTGAACGGAAGATGAATCAATTCCCGTTCCTGGGGGATGAAAAGGTAGTGAATAATAAATGGGAAAAAGGAATGGCGTGCCGACGAGGAGCGAGGCAAGGGGTTTGGCAAGAACAAGAAGCCAGAGAAGGGATCTAATCCTCGGGGATTTGATCCTGAACAGGAAAATAACAAGGATCGCCACCAGGGTCATAAAGAGAAGGCTCAAGCTCGAGGCCAATAAACGGTTTGCAAGAAGGTGGATCATGGATCAAGACCTCCTTTTTGTGAGTTTCATTTTTTCTTCCAGCCTTTTCCTGATTTCCGCAAGTTCCTCATCCGAAATTTTTTCGCTTTCCAGGAGGTGCGCCACGAGGGAAGAGGGCGAGCCGCTGAAGAACTGTTTCAAAAGTCCGCGAATGCATTTTTGAGCCACGGATTTGCGTGGAACGAGAGGGGCGAACACCATGGATCGTCCCAGCCTGGGCACCTCGATGATGTATCCCTTTTTCCTGAGCCGCGCCAGGATGGTGAGAATGGTAGTCAGGGCAAGGGGCTTCTCCGGTTCCAGGATTTCCCTCAAATCCCTGGCTGTGGAGCGTCCCCTGTCCCACAGGGCGCTCATCACCTGGCGTTCGAGTTCCGAGAGCTCCCGATCCGGGCTGACGATTTTCCGCATGAACATTTTCTCCTTTTGGCAAACATATTTACTCTACAAATGTAGAATCATTGTTTTGTTGTCAAGAACTATTTTTACAATCTTGTTACAATGAAACACTTGTCCTCGAAAGATCCTTTTGTGTAAATCAAACTTGTATTCACACAAGAAAAGGAGGAAAATATGGACAGGCTTTTGAGGAACAGGTGTCTGGGAGTCATGGTGATGATTTGTGCAATCTGGGGCGCAGTCTCGGCGGAGGAGAAGGAAGAGGAGAAGAATCCCTATCTGTGGGAGCCGCGGACAACGTCCGTTGCGGTGTTCAAGAACGATCTGGGGTTTTTCCTGCGCGAAGGCGAGGCTGGACTTCGCGACGGATGGTGCACGGCAAAACAGGTGCCGCCCGCAGCCTTCGGCACCCTCACCATCTTTTCCCACAAAGAAGGCGAGATTGTTGATATCGTTGGTTCAGGCCCTGGAGAAATGGTGGAATTCGACGGCAAAGACGCGCCCAAAGATTTGGAAGCGAAAAAGGCGCGGCTCTTCGGGGCGCTGAATCTCCAGGTGTGTCTCAGTTATAAATACAGGGCGAAGGATGCCACAGCTGCGGGAAAACTCGTTTCCCTGGGAGCGGAATTTGCCATCCTGGAAAATGACTCCGGCACAATCGCTGTGCCTGTGAAGGCGATTTTCAAGATGCAGGTTCTCAATCTGCCGATCCGGGCGCATGTGACAGGCGCGGATAAGAAACAGCCCGAGCGGACAAAACTGGGCATGGCATACCTCAGGAAGGGGATCACGTGGATTCCTGAATATACGCTCAAGATCCTGGATGAGGACAATGCAGAGCTCAGCCTGAGGGGAACGCTTGTGAACGAGGCGGAGGATTTGATCCATTGCGATGTGCATTTCGTGGTGGGGGTGCCGCACTTCATTCATACGGACTATAATGCTCCCCTGTCCGTGGGACAGATGATCCGCACGATCGGTCTGGCTGTGACGCCGCAGGCTCTACAATCCCAGCTGGCGAACAATGCCTTTGACCTGAACCTGCCGCCGGGCGCAGGAGGCGCGGTTGTGGATCGGCCGGTGGGCGCGCCGGAAGGGGATTTGAAAAAGGCGCTTGGCAACCTCCCGCAGATCGAAGGCGCGGCGGGAACCGATTATACGGTTTATACAAAAAAGGATCTCACGGTTCGCATGGGCGAAAAGGCGGTGGTCACCCTGTTCACGCATAAGATCAAATATTCCCACATCTATAAGTGGAATCTGCCGGAGAAGATGCAACATTTCATCGTGTTGGAAAATGCAACAGACACCGCGTGGACAACAGGCTCATGCCTGGCGATCAGCGCAGGCCAGCCCTTGTGCGAGGATATCCTTAAATATACACCCAAGTCGGGGAAATGCGATCTTCCTGTCACAACCGCCATCAACATCGCGCATTCAGCAACGGAATCTGAAACCGATCGCCAGCTGAAAATGCACTCCCCTGCTAAGGATGTGTTCCTGGATCTTGTCACTCTCAAAGGTGAACTGTCGGTGTGCAATTATGAAAAAACAAAGGTGGAGATTGAAATTTCCACCACGATCCCGGGCAAGCCCCTGTCCGCATCGGATAATGGCTCTCTCAGCCTGGATACAACGAACTTGAAGATTCTCGAGCGCCAGGGCAAAATCCGATGGATGATTTCCCTTGATCCAGGCGAGAAGAAAACGCTGAGCTATCAATACGAACGCTACGTGCACTCCTATTAAGATGAAAAGGGTTGATCCGGACATGGCTCAGGAATAAAGATCATTTTCAAGAGGATGAAGAAAACTTATGGACGAAAAGACGGTATTAATTATTGAAGATGATGCTGCGATCCGGCAGGGGCTTGTGGATGCGCTTCGATTTGCCGGGTATGAAACATTGGAAGCGGGCGACGGGAAAACAGGAATGGATATGGCTGTGAAGAGGGATTTTGACCTTCTACTGCTCGACCTGATTCTTCCCCGGGGCGATGGATTCGATATCCTCTCAAAAGTCCGCATCACCCGCCCAACCCTCCCGGTCATCATCCTCACAGCGCGCGGGGAGGAAGGGGACCGGATCCGTGGCCTCAAGCTCGGAGCGGATGATTATGTGGTCAAGCCTTTCAGCGTGAAGGAACTCCTGGCTCGGGTTGAGGCTGTTCTCCGGCGTTCGCCGCAGAGACCTGGTGATGTGCGCAGTATCAAAATCAAAAACTGCGAAGTGGATTTCGCCCGGTGTGAAATCAGGTTTGAGAAGGGTGAGAGATGCGAACTATCCGAAAAGGAGATGGAACTGCTCCGGTACCTGGCGATTCATTCAGGCCGCGCAGTGTCCCGCGAGGAGATCCTTGAAAATGTGTGGCGCATCAGCTCAAGAGGCGTGTCTGAGTCCCGCACGATTGACATGCATATCACAAGGCTCAGGGAGAAACTCAAAGACGATCCCGAGAATCCCAGGATCATCCTCACAGTCCGCGGCGTAGGTTACATGTTTGGATTGAGGGAAAATGCCCTGTGAAACGGACGATCTACATCTGGTTTGGATTCGGGCTGTTCCTGACGGTTGTTCTCTCCGCCATGGGGTGGCTGAGTGTCACAATGGTGCGGCTGGACAAGGCGGAAACCGCGGCACGGCTCCAAGTGGCGCTGGAGGAAAATGTGCGTCTCGCGCTCTGGCGTATGGATTCCTTCCTCGCGCCGATCCTCTCCCAGGAAAGTGCGTATCCGTATTTTTACTTCAAACCCTTTTATCCTGCACAGCGGGCATATTATAATATGTTCAGCGAAACCATCCCTTCCGATGTCCTTATCCCTTCGCCCTTGAAAGACAAGAAGTCGCCTTTTATTCTTCTTCATTTTCAGTTTGAACCTGACGGGAAAATATCCTCTCCAGAGGTATCCGGCGCTGCCCAGATGGAGGATGTTAAAGGAAAGGGGGAAACCGCAAATCAGGAACAGGAGGCGCGGCGTCTCCTGGTAGAATTGTCAGCCTTGATCAAGAGAGGTGATTTTCCATCTGCGGGAACATTGGAAAAACCCGCAAGATTGGCGGCATCCACTCAATCTTCCCGGGTGCCTCAGGAGCCCCAGCCTCAACCCGGCGCCCGATCCCAGGCTCAAAACCAGTTCCCCAGTCAGCAGCAAATAGTTCAACAGTCTGCCATCAACGTCAGGGAATGGGAAAAACGGGCGGAATATACCCAACAGGCCATTGAGTTCAATATTTCCAATTTCGGGGCGAACCTGGCATTGCCTGAATCTGGGGCGACCGGCGGCGTCATGCAGCCTGTGTGGCAGAACCAGAACCTCTTCCTCTTCCGCAGGATGGATGTGAAGGGGCAGGATTACATCCAGGGATCCTGGATCGCATGGCCTGTGTTGAAAAAACGCCTTCTCGAAGGCGTCAAGGATATTCTTCCCGCCGCAGACCTCTTTCCTGTGACAGGGGATGTGGGCGGCACGGAGCGGATGCTCGCCTCTCTTCCTGTTAAGCTGGTTCCAGGCGGAATCCCGCCCTCGGGAGGGAATACCATCTCCCCCCTTCGGCTTATCTTGGCGATTTCCTGGGTCTGCGCGATCCTGGCTGCCTCAGCTGTTGGCGCGCTCCTCTTCGGAGCAGTTTCTCTTTCCGAACGGCGGGGCGCTTTTGTATCCGCAGTGACGCACGAACTCCGCACGCCTCTCACAACGCTCCGCATGTACACGGAAATGCTTTCAGAAGGCATGATCGGGGACGAGACAAAACGGATGCAATATCTGAACACAATGCGGGAGGAGGCGGAGCGGCTTGGGCATCTGGTGGAAAACGTCCTGATGTATGCCCGGCTGGAGCGCCGCCGCACGAGTTACCATTCGGAGATTCTTTCTCCTTTGGAGATTGTTGCCAGATCCAGGGAGAGGCTGATCCGGCGCGCGGTTCAGGCGGGAATGTCCCTTGTGATTGAGGAAGACGAGACCGGGGATTCTTCCGCCAAGATCAAAGTGGATCCGTTGATTGTGGAGCAGATTCTTTTCAATCTTGTTGATAATGCGTGTAAATATGCGGCAAACGCGGAAGATAAGAGAATCCTTTTTCGCATCTCCCGACTTGGGGAGAATGCGGTCTTTCAGATCAGGGATCACGGACAGGGCATCACTGGAAAAGAGACAAAGCGTCTTTTCAAGCCGTTCAACAAATCCGCGCGCCAGGCTGCGAACTCCGCTCCGGGCGTGGGCCTTGGCCTTGCCCTGTGCCGCCGCCTCGCCCGCATGATGGGTGGAACACTCAAGTTCCATCCGGAGATAAAGGACGGCGCAGATTTCTCCCTCATCATCCCCCTTCACCCATACTGACCCCAATTTTACTGACTTGACAATGCAAACTCTCTCCTTATACTTTATGAGAAATGACATTCCGAGGTTATATTTATTATGGTTCTTAACGAAAAAATGATAAAACCCTGGAATCCGGGAAAAGCGCCCTTTCTCATCCTTATCGCACTTATCCTTGGAGTCTTATTGTCCGGGTGCGGCGGACGGGACCGCGCGCAGGAGGGAACGGTTTCCCTTAAATGGAAAGTCAAAAAGGGGGATACTCATAATCTCTTCATCTCCACCCGGAGGGTCGCAACCATCACAATCAGGGACAAAGAAGAATCCGTTTTTCAGAGCTTGAACATCCTTTATCATTTTCTCGTGGAAGACATCTCAAGAAACAGCGACGTAAGGACCAGGATCACGCTAGAAGGCGTGTCTGCCGAGGAAAAGAGTTTACTTGGCGAATTCCTTTACCACTCGGATAATCCCCCGGAGGAAAATTCTGCCGAGCTCGGCAGATTCGCCGCCCTTGCGGGGAAATCCTTCGCCCTGACCGCCTCCCCGAAGTGGGAGGTGATAAAGGTGGAGGGTCTGGAAGAGATTGAAGAGAGCATCAGGAACACCGAACCGGCGAAACATGAGATGGGCGATACAAATCTGAGCCTTATCCTGAGCGATGACGCCTCGGCGAATGCGGTCTTGGAAACACTGGAGCTTGTGTTTTCCGTATTCCCGGGCAGGGTGGTGAATACGGGCGGGAGCTGGAACAGGGAGCTGACGTCTGCGGCGCATTTCCCATGCATAGTACGGAGCCTCTACACACTTGAGAAAACGGAAAAGGGCGAGGCTTTGCTCTCGATCTTGAAGACGATCAGCCCGAATACCGAGGATCCGGACGTGCTGATCTTTGGCATGAGGGCTTATGTGAACGGGAGCGGCCGGGGCGCCCTCCGGTTGGATGCTGCCACAGGCTGGCCCCTGAAGGGAGCAATCTGGGAAAAGGTGGAGGGCAGCCTGAAATCTCCCCTCCTGTCGGTTGTTTCCGAATCGAACGAGGGGGGCTTTCCCATCAGCATGGAGACGAAGATCATATTCCAATCACCGGAGTATAAACCAAAGGAAGATTTGGGCGGTGAATCGAATGAATAATTCATATATTTCAAACACATTTGTTGGCAACAGATTTGTTGCCACAATATATCGGGAACAAATGGCTGTTTTTCATCGCCCTTATTGGGGTGGAGGGAGATTTTTTTCGATCACATCCAGTCTCTTTACCGCCTCGGGGGGAATCTTGAGTTTTTTCAGTTTTTCGATCAGCGTTCTTGCCAGTACGTAATCTTTTCGCTGCAGCGAGAGTTCGAGCCGGTTAAAAAAAGGCACAAAGTCTTTTGGGTTAAGATCCATGGCATGGGCATAGGCTTTATCCGCCTGATCGAGCCTTCCCAGATCCTTTAATACAAGACCAAAATCATTCCATACCTGGTAATTTGCAGGGTCATACATGAGAGACACCCGGTAAGAGGCTTTGGCTCGCGGTTTATCGCCCATGAGGGTGGAGAGTTCCGCCTCCCACCGCGCAAGTTCGCCCTTCGTTTTCCTTTTCAAAAAGGGAAGGTTTTCCCGAAGATGCGAAAGGGTTTCCCTCGCCTCAGCCATGCGTCCCTGATCCTTTTCGACTTTTAAATAAAAATGAAGGAGCGGAGGATAGATGACTCTTTTCATCTGCCCTTCCAGGACAGCCTTTGCCTTGTCAAACTCCTTCAGGGAAACATAGAATTTTGCGAGCCTCAGAGCGCTCTCCCCGCTTGGCTCGATCTCATATCCGCGTCTTGTGAAATCCTCCGCCTCTTTCATTTTCCCCCGGGAGGAGGCAATAAGCCCCATGAGCATGTAAAATCTGGCGACTCCTTGATTTCGGGAAATAAGCGCTTGGGAGATCTTTTCCGCATCATCATATCTCTTGAGATTCGCAAGGCACACAGCAGTCCAGAAACGCTCCTGAGGGGAACGGGGGAAAACCTTTTCCGCCCTCTGAAATTTCTCAAGCGCCTCCAAATTCCTGGAGGATTGAAGAAGCGCGCTCCCCTGCCATGTCAAGATTTCAGCCCTGAAAAGATTGATCCCCATCACAATAAAACATAAAGACAACAGGAGGAGAACAAGTCCCAGGATTTTGATGCCTTTTTGCCGTGACAAGAGACGAGGGGCGAAGATTCCGGATTCAGGGACTCGGGGTTCGCCCTGTTCGATCGCGATTGCAAGCGCCATGCAGAATCCAAGAACAAGCCACAAGGTCCATGCCCCGCTCCACCAGTTCAACCACACATCGAAAAGCGTGCTTGAAAGCAGGGCGGCGATGCCGGCAAGTCCGCCGGCAATAAGAATTTTTGTCTCCCGATCCTCCCTTTGGGCCAGCGCCCTCCAAAATCTCCGGATAAACAGGAAAAGAATGGAAAGAAAAAAGATCGCGCCCACAAGCCCCTGTTCCACAAGGATTTCGACAAGCCAGCTATGGGCATGCTGCGCCTGTTTCGCCCCTACAATCGGTTCAACAAGATAAATAACTTTCTGTGAAGCTGTATCAAAACTCCCAAGTCCCCACCCGAACAGTATTCTCTCCCATGTCTCCCTGAAAACCATGAAAGATCCCTTCCAAAGTTCGAGGCGCACCTGCACGGTTGTGGCGTTGAGAACATGGCTCAGTTTTTCCGGCAAGAACCAGAACACCAACCCCACGATGATTTCAACAAATACAATCCCTCCGAACGCCAGGCGAACGATCAGGCGGCTCCGGGAACGATCTCCCCCGGACGCCCTCTTTTTTTCCCGTTTGAAAAGGTATCCGAACAGAAGAGTCGCGCAAAGCCCCCCGGCCATCAAACCGATAAAACCAGACCTCGATTGCGTCGCCAGGATTGCCAGGAGAACGAACAGGCTCCTATAGGGAATAGTGCGGAGGGAAAATCCTTTGCCAGGAGCAGCCCCTGTTCCCTTGCCGGGCGCATCCTGCGGGATTCGAGCGGAGATATCAAGGGACAGGATCAGGGGGAAAAGGGCCGCAAGGAAATCCGCGGTGAAATTGGGATTTGCGAATGTCCCGGGCGGGCGATCCTTCACTTTCCAGGGAACAAAATCCAGATTGAGCGATTCCGCAATCACATAAACCGCGCAGATCAGGCACGCATAACCGATGAACTCGATCAAGATCGTGCGCGCCTTTTTATTCTGATAAAAAAGGGCAAAGACAAAAAAAGTCGCAAGATATCCGCCGAGCCGCGCCAGGGCTATCCTTCCCTCGAAGAGATCGATACTTCTAACCGCCTGAACTCCATTCCACAAAAACCACAGAAAAAGAACGCAGAAAATGCCGCCGAGGCTCCCCTTGAGATTCCGGAACGATTGTTCCAGAAGTCGCTTTTGATTTATATCCAGGGTGATCAGAATGAGACCCGTCACAAGCGGCAGCCCGCACCACCATAAAATCTCCTTCACCAGGATGGCATTGGGGGTCAGGGGATAAAAAAGAAGAATGCACAGGGTCGCCAGGAGGGGTAAGCCGAAACCCAAGATAGGATTACGGGATTGAGTTGAGTACTTTTTCAATTACTTCCCCTTATTCAGTATTGGAAATTTTTATTTCAGCCGTTGGACGCCTTACGATCTTTCCTTCTGTCAGGGACTTTCAATCGCCCGGCACAGGGTCAACGCCGTGACCTTTCGCGCGCCGGCTTCCTTCAGCGCCCTCGCACAGGCGTTCAGGGTGCTCCCGGTTGTAAAAACATCATCGAGGAGAAGAACGTGTCTCTCCTTCACGGGTTCTGCATCGAAAATCTGGAACGCATCCCGGACGTTTTTCAGGCGGTCGGCATGCGCCAGCCTTGTCTGGGGCTTGGTGTGTCGCGCCCGGCGCAGGGTCTCGGTCCACATGGGCATGTCCATCCAACCCGCCAGAAACCGGCCAATCTCCTCGGACTGGTTGAACCCCCTGGAATAAAACCGCGTGTAATGGAGAGGCACGGGAACAATGCAATCAAACTTCTCCCTGGTCATCTCCATCTTCACATGATAGAGGAGGACGCGGGCAAAAAATTCCGCCAGCTCGATCCGTTGACGGAATTTCAGGGCAATGACCGCCTCTACAATCGGACCGTTATAAAGGAGAGGCGCCCTGGCTCGATCAAAATACACCTGTTTTGGGGGACAATCCGGGCATCGATCATCCTCTATCACCCTGTTTCCAAGAGGAGCGCCGCACAAAGGACATTGAGGCAGGGGAACAGGCAGGAGTGCGTTGTGGCATCGCGAGCAAAAGATCTCCTCCCCTTCCAGGAGTTTTTCATCGCAGCTCAGGCACAACCGCGGGAAGAAAAATTCGAGAATGCCCTGGTATAATTCGCCGCATTTCCTGGAGAAGTAATGTTCCTCGGAGGGGATCATGATCATGACTCGAGCGCCCGGGAAAGTCACTGAATTTTACAGCCTGTATTTGAAAAAATCCTTTTCCTGACAAATTATGGAGAGAGTCTTTTTTCCTCAATCTCTTTTTTCAGATCCATCACAATATCCTCGATGGATTTCTGACCCACATCTCCCTTCTGGTGACGGCGCAGGGCTGCGGACCGCGTCTCCTTCTCCCGATCGCCGATGATCAGCATACAGGGGATTTTCCGCATTTCGGCATTCCTGATCTTGCGCGCGATCTTTTCCTCGCTCTCATCCAGCTCTGCGCGGATGCCCGCCTGATCAAGGATGCCGCAAACCTCCTTTGCCCAGTCGACCTGTGCCGAGCCGATGGGCAGCACTGCCGTCTGCACAGGCGCAAGCCACAGGGGAAAGTTTCCCCCATAATGCTCGATAAGGATTCCGAGGAATCGTTCGAGGGAGCCAAACAGGGCGCGGTGGATCATGACCGGCCGATGTTCCTTGCCATCCATTCCCACGTAGGTAAGGTCGAAGCGTTCCGGCATGGAAAAGTCCACCTGGATTGTGCCGCACTGCCACATGCGTTTCAGGCAGTCGCGGATATGGAAATCGATTTTGGGGCCGTAAAACGCCCCTTCCCCGGGATTCAATTTGTGTTCGATCTTCATATCCTCCAGGGTTTCCTTGAGCGCGGTTGTGGCTTTATCCCACATCTCGTCCGAGCCTATGCTGGACTCGGGTCTGGTGCTGAGTTCGATCATCACGTCCTCAAACCCGAAGATCCGGTAAAAATAAAGGATCAGATCCACAAGTTTCTTGATTTCATCCTTGAGTTGTTCGGGAAGGCAAAATACATGCGCATCATCCTGGGTGAAGGTGCGGACGCGGAACAGGCCGTGGAGAACGCCGCTTTTCTCATGGCGATGCACCTGGCCAAACTCCGCCACTTTGAGAGGATATTCCCGATAGCTGTGAAGCCGGCTCTTGTACACAAGAAGTCCTCCCGGACAATTCATGGGTTTAACGGCAAAATCCCGTTCGTCGATTTTTGTAAAATACATGTTGTCCCTGTAGTGATCCCAGTGCCCGCTCCGATGCCACAGCTCCTCGTTCAGGATCAGAGGGGTTTTGACCTCCTGGTATCCCCGTTTCGCGAGTTCCTGGCGGCAGAACTGGATCAGTTCATTAAACAATACTACGCCCCTGGGGTGAAAGAAGGGGAATCCGGGTCCTTCGGAATGGAAGCTGAACAGGTCGAGTTCCCTGCCGAGTTTGCGATGGTCGCGCTTTTTGGCTTCCTCTATCAGCGCCAGGTGTTTTTTCAGCTCCCTGGGATCCCTGAAGGAGGTGCCGTAGATGCGGGTGAGCATTTCGCGTCGCTCGTCTCCGCGCCAGTAAGCTCCCGCCAGACCTGTGAGTTTGAACGCCTTGAGATATCTGGTGCTGGGGATATGGGGGCCGCGGCACAGATCCACAAACTTTCCCTGTTTGTAAAGCGATACGATCTCCCCTTGAGGGAATTCCCGGATCATTTCCATCTTGTACTTGTTGCCCCTCTTCTCATAAAGCCGGAGAGCCTCCTCGCGCGAGACTTCCTCGCGTTGAAAAGGAAGATCCTCAAGAACGATTTTCTCCATCTCCTGTTCGATCCTGGGGAGATCCTCAGGCGCAAGTGACTGTGGGAAATCGATATCATAATAAAAACCGTCTTCAATCGCGGGGCCGATGGCGAGCATGGCGCCCGGATAGAGATTCTCCACCGCCTGTGCCATGATATGGGCGCTGGAGTGGCGGTACAAATCCTGTCCTTCCGGATCCTTGAAGGTCAGGATCTGGATGCGGACATCCTCCAGGATGGGAGTATCGATGTCAACCATCCGTCCATTGATCCGGGCAGCGAGCGCCTCCTGTGCGAGCCTGGGTCCGATGCCTTCAGCAATCTGCCGCGGGGTGACCCCCGCTTCATAGCTTTTGACGTCGCCATCGGGAAAAGTGATTTTAATTTCCATATATTTAAAAACCCTCACGAAACAATAAAAAAATTGATAAAAATTCGCTTCAATTCATCCTTTCGTCAACTCTAATTTTTAAGTCTGAATTTATACACGACCAATGTCAGGTTTATCACAGTGTGGCGGAGCGCCACCAGGTGTAATATTTCTCCTCCAGCTCCTGTTCCGTGGGGAAGGGATAATAAAAGAGCCTCTCCCGATCCCCGATATAAAACCCGGTTTCCACCATGCGATAGGGGAACATGCAGGGCGGCATGCGATCCACTGTCTTGGTGTGTTTCTCCGGGTTCATCTTGATGGTCTTCAGGCAATCGCGGAGGTGCAGCAGGGCATGATACGGAAGATTGCGGGCGCTCCCTGTCTCCGGATGGACGGCAAGTTCGCCCAGGCGAAGCTCGGTGAAAAAGATCTTTGGCACATGAATGGATCGGGAAGGCTCGGTCATAAAATCGCAAAATTTACCGGGACCAAGGGAACTCGCGATCAGGGGTTGGACCGGACAGAGCTCCTGATACAGGTGAAGACTGGCGTTCTTATCAGGAATTTTATCAGTCCTGGAAAGTTTCAGAACCCGCGCATCGGGCGTGACAAGGCACAGATCAAGGATGGATTCCAGGGGGAGATGTTCCAGAACGCGATAGATGGACAAATATAAGGAATGTTTGGGTGTGCCATCCGGGTGGGGGCTGCAACGCTGCGCCATGTTCGAAAGGTCAAAATAATCGCTTGAGAGATCCGGGGAAACCTCAAAAAGGATGGCCTGACCGCTGGCGCGCTTTTCCGATCCCACAGAAAAATATACGCAGAAATCCAAAGGTGAAAGCATGGAGGCAATCAGAGCCTCCGGCAGCACCGAAAAATAATAATATATTCCCATTTTACCCTCCCTATTTAACTCATAAAATTCCCATCCCCTAAATTATCATAAAATCTATCATATCGTTTTGTCTGCCGTCAAGTTTTAGTTGGGAAATATTTCTTTCTTGCCTTAAGGGTGGCTGTATGACGATCAGAATCAACGGAATGAAGATATCGATCTTTTGTTTTCTCTTTTTTTCCGTGCTCAAGGGAGTGTGCTTCAGCCAGATCGGCTGGATATCGGATTTCAAGAGGCGGAACGGGCTCTGCCTACCGACCACTGGCGCCGGCTCTCGATCGCCTCTTTCATGGTGACGGACAGTGGATAGGTGTCCTTGATGGCTTCCAGGATATTCTCCGTGTTGATGTCGGTTTTCGTTTCATAGGCATCATACAGGGCGGCGATAATGGCCTGCTCGATCTCCGAACCGCTGAATCCTTCCGAAGCCGCTGCCAGCATCTCAAGATCAAAGCTGGCAGTGTCGCGCTTTCTCATCTGGAGATGAATGGAAAAAATCTCCTTCCTCTCTGCGGGATTGGGCAGATCCACGAAAAAGATCTCATCAAAGCGTCCCTTGCGCATGAGTTCCGGTGGCAGGGACTCCACATTATTGGCTGTGGCAATCACAAACACGGATGCCTGCTTTTCCTGCATCCAGGTCACGAGTGTGCCGAACACGCGGGACGTGGTGCCGCTGTCGGAAAAGGCGGAGGACTGGATACCTGCAAAGCCTTTGTCAATCTCATCGATCCACAAAATGACCGGGGAAACGGATTCGGCAATGGCGATCGCCCGGCGCACATTCTGTTCTGAGGATCCCACAAAACTGCTGAACAGCCGTCCCATATCCAGGCGCAAGAGGGGAAGAGACCAGAGATTGGACACAGCCTTGGCGCAGAGACTTTTTCCACAGCCCTGAACTCCCACAAAAAGCACGCCCTTGGGAACAGGCAGGCCGAAACTCCGCGCCTGGGGAGAAAAGGCAAGCCGTCTCTTGGTCAGCCATCTCTTGAGGGATGAGGCTCCGCCCACCTGGGTCATCTGTTCCTTGGCGTCAATATATTCCAGAGTTCCGGTCTTCCGGATAATCTGTCTTTTTTCCGAGTAAATAAAAGGGACCTCATCTTTGGTGAGTTGTCCGGTCATGACCAGGGCCTTGGCGAACACATTTTCCGCCTCGTTGAGAGTGAGTCCCACAGCAGCCTCCAGGATCTGATCCATGGCTTCGGGCGTGGTATTCACCTTGAAGTTGGAATGATCCTTCAGGTCATTGGCAATAGACAGGTAGAGATTTTCGAGATCCTTTCGATCCGGGAGCGGGAAATCGACAATGGTGATATCTTTTTCAAGGTCCGGCGGAAGATTGAGCGTTGGGGAAAGGAGAACCACGGAGGTTGACGTTTGGCGAAGGAACACAGCCAGGTCCCGGATTCCCCGCACCACTGTGGAATCCTTCATATAGGGATGATAATCCTTCAGGACAAAAAGCGCGGGATCTTCAAAGGATTGAATCTCGCTCAGAAGAAGGATCGGATCCTTGGTCCCCTTCTTGCCTTCCATGGCATCGCCCACGTCCCCCCTGTGCCGGACAAGCCCGCGGCTGATGGTCCACACGTACACCTTTTTATCCCGTTTGGCTGCGATGCGCTCGATCTCGCGCATCACGCGCTCTTCCTCCCAACTGACCACATAAATAATAGGATATCGGGCACGAATGAGGACCTCCAGCTCGAACTTTCCGTTCATGGAACCAGAAGGAATTGGGTAGATAGGTTCGAATTCTGACATTATTATTTTCCTGGAAAAGATTTTATCATCGAAACTTCAGATCACCAGTCTGTCTTCCCGGTCCTCTTCACTCGACGCTTTATGCCGGCTCTCTTTTCTCAGCTTGCTTAATTTCCCTGCTATCAGGGCGCGCTGGGTGAATCCCAGCCTGTCCACAAAAAGAACCCCGTTCAGATGATCCACCTCATGCTGTATCACGCGGGCAAGAAGCCCTTCTGCCTGCATCTTTTTTTCCTGAAAACCCAGATCGAGGAATCGCACCCCAATCTGGGCGGGACGATACACCTTTCCATCCACGCCAGGGACAGAAAGGCATCCCTCCACATACGGCTCATCCTCCCGGGATTCCCACAGGATCTCGGGATTAACAAGGATCCGAAGCCTGCGCCTGGGATGAGGATTGGTTTCACTCTTCACCTGATCCACATCCAGCACAACGACGCGCAGAAGACGCCCGAGCTGCGGGGCTGCCAGACCCACGCCTTTATTGGAATACATCGTCTCTGCCATGCAATCAACTAATTCCTGGATCTCCTGTGTCATGCAAGCCACAGACTCCGACCTCTGCTTCAACGTCGGATTTCCATATGTTAAAATTTCACTTTTCAT
>Ga0315277_10004161_pt1 | contig 19376 bp, 16 predicted proteins | sample YL17G05_15_MG_FD_203695 | JGI IMG/M metagenome (GOLD analysis project Ga0315277, IMG submission 203695) | Sediment microbial communities from Yellowstone Lake, YNP, Wyoming, USA - YL17G05_15 | ecosystem: Environmental > Aquatic > Freshwater > Lake > Sediment | place: USA: Wyoming | collected... | reverse complement strand
TCGATATATCCGTACTGTTTTATTAGTGCTTCAAAGTCACGCAAAGCCACATTTCTAGGATTCCGTCGAATTGCCTCCAGGGATTTTTTGTCGCGCGCCATAGGACATAAACCTCCTTAACATACTCTGCCTCCTTTCTCGGTCTTCTCCCTGTTATCAATTTACTTCAAACAGGGCGACATTATGGTATCATATATGACACCACTTGTCAATACCCTTTACCCTTCTGGTATTCCGGGGACATAATGCCTGATTTGTGGCAGGCCTGATTGATATGGTGCTCTCGGATTCTTCACCGCCGAAGGGCAGGTTCGGGTGTAGGGTTGCGACGGATTGGGGGAAGAGAATGAGGGAAGGCGGGATGATTCGTTTTGTAAAAATGGCTGTTTTTTCGGGAGTTCAGCAGGCCTTTTTCATAGGTAAGGCGATTACCTCCGGAAGATTCAGTTGTTAAAGTACGTACGATTCGTTTCGTCGGTTTGCCCTTTATATTTGCGAGCCGTGGGCGCTGGCGGACTGACGCATGGAGGCAATTCCCAAAAGATTCTCGACAACAGTTTTCAGGTAGTTGCGGTCGGTTGGGTCCAACCGGTAATTTGCAGAATACCATTTTACGAGTAATCTGGAGGCTTCTCTGATTACGCGGCGGTTACCAGGATCGTACTGAAGGGAAGACTGTAACTTGACGCGAATGAACGCTATTTCAGGGTCAACGCCTTCCAGATTGGTGATGTTCCACAGTTGGGATGTTTCGGCAGGGCTGAGGGTAGCGGAATAGAAGCCGTGTTTACAGGCATTCCGGTTGCCTTTCTGGCCACCGCGCTTCCTTTTAATCTGTGTTTGGTTTGCAGTGAGGTTTCTCAAAACCTCACCCGCGGGATTTGATTTATCAGAGTAACACACGAGTTCTAAGCAGAGATTAACATGAATTCTTTATTCGAACAAGGGGAAAATGGCGCGTAGTGGACAGTAGACAGTAGTCAGGAGCCAGTAGTCAGTAGAAGAGCTCGACTAATAGACGAAATTCAAATGCGCAAGCTCAAATGACAAACGAAGCCCAAATGCCTAAATGCCAAACAGCCTAGGGGCTGGAGGTTGGAGGCTAGAGGCTAGAGGTTAGTGGAGATGCATCGAAGATGAGATTCGGTAGAGACACTGGAGAAATGAGCGGGTGGCTGAAGCATCACTCCGAGTATAATATTCTGGGAACAGAATGCCTGATTTGTGGCAGGCCTGATTGGTATGGTGTCCATGGAATCCGTGGCGAATGCACAGGCTGAAAGCCATTTCGAAAGTTCTGATTCTGTATATCGTGTGGTATTATGGTGCTAATATTTCAAGAAAAGCATAGGGAGGTGCTATATGAATAACAAAGAGATTGACAATCAAGAAAGAATAATTTTGTTGCGTAGGTATCACGAAAGAAGAGATGCGATGCTGACGGCTTCAAAGGAGATTGAAGATTTCCGTGTCGAATATATAACCAATGGTAGACAAGACCCCAATGGCAAGATCGAATCGGAAGTAGTTAAGCGATTACTAACGATATTCTCATGCCTCAGCGAACTTGGGGCATCCAGACTCGTTCTGAAGTCATTCCAAGATATTTATTATATAGCAGTTCGTCTAGAGAAAAGTCGTGGCAATATCAAACCTGATGAACCGGCAGGGCATCTCCATGTGTGTGAGGCGGCAAGTACTGCCGGGTTCTGTGCATTTGCTAATTTATTAGAGATCAACTGGACGCCCAAAAAAGGCACATACATAAATTTCAAGTTAGCAGACCACTTGGACAGTCTGATAAAAATCGCAGGTGCCCAGGTTAACATAGGGAAATAGAAGACGGCATAATCACATACAAAAGGGACAATTCAAAACGAGGTGGAGCCTATCATGACTTTGGTAGTATTTTCAGAACATAATACCTGATTTGTAGCAAGCCTGATTGGTATGGTGTTCCTGGAGTTCTTAGAGCTTCGGCCGTCAAACAGAACCTCTTGACAATTCGAACACAACGGTGTATCATTACAAGTAATATACTATAAATCATATAGTGACCTTTGGCGTTTGGCAAAATGGCACTAATAAGCTTGCCCGCATACAAATGTGAAAGGTGTAACCATGAGTGGGTACCAAGAGACAAGGCCCAGGAACCATGCGTATGTCCGAAATGCCATAGCCCCTATTGGAACAGACCAAGGAGAAGAACTGTTGATAGGAAGAGGAATGGATGAGATAATTGCCAAACTTCCCGAACCCTACTATAGGACTGAATATGGTGCTGCATATCTGGGCGATGCGCTGGAACTAATTAGACATGTTCCGGACAGTCGAATTAACTTGATAATGACATCGCCTCCCTTTGCTCTCACTACGAAGAAGCCCTATGGCAATACAAAAGCTACTCAGTACGTGGATTGGTTCAAACCTTTTGCTAGAGAGTTCTGGCGGGTGCTAACTGATGATGGAAGCCTAGTAATACATATTGGTGGCAGTTGGGATAAGGGGCGGCCTACCAGGTCCTTGTACCATTTTGAGCTACTATTCGAACTCTGCCGACCAGAGCAAGAGGACTTCAAGTTTTACCTAGCTCAAGACTTCTACTGGTTCAACCCTGCAAAACTACCGGCTCCAGCCGAATGGGTTACGATCCGGCGGGTTCGCGCGAAGGACGCTGTTGACCCCATTTGGTGGCTCTCCAAAAGTCCGTTCCCAAAGGCAAATAATCGTCGGGTCCTGACACCTTATAGTAAGGCAATGAAAAAATTATTAGAGAACGGGTATAACTCGGGACTTAGGCCGTCGGGTCATAATATCTCTAGCACATTCCAGCAGGATCATGGAGGTGCCATTCCACCAAATCTTTTGGCCATTTCCAACACAGAGTCCAATAGTGACTATCTGCGATCGTGTCGTACGGCAAAACTTCTTGCTCATCCTGCTCGGTATCCAGTCGAGTTGCCAGAGTTTTTCATTAAATTCCTTACAGACGAAGATGACTGGGTCCTAGACCCATTTGCTGGAAGCAACACCACGGGGCAAGCAGCTGAGAATAACCTTCGTAAATGGATCGCCTTCGAAAAAGACAGCCCTTATCTACTAGGTTCAATGTTTCGATTCCGTCATCCCACGCTATGCACAGAATCTGATTGATCTGATTTTCTCTACCACTGGGCCATTCTGTTGACCTATTCTCTTATTTCTGGAAAGCATCAAGAACATCTCTGGTCTTGCGAAATCCCACAAGGGATATTCGCATGTTATTGACATGATGCATCAGTTGCGCTATAATTTACAATAGATTTCATTTTGGTTAAACTTAACATTGGCATATTTTATTCTGATGGAGGCAGTAGATGACTAGCAGAGAATCCAAGCATGATAGGTTTCGACGCCTTGCCACACGAAGAACCAATACTGTGCTGCATCGTCTACAGATCCTTAGCTACTGTGCAAATCCCCAATTATACGATTATAGCGATGAAGATGTTAGAAAGATGTTCCGTGCTATAGAATCGGAACTACGGAGGGTAAAGGCTAGATTCACAAACTCGAGCAAATCTCAATTTAGTCTATGAGTGTTGCTGATTATGTGACGCTTCCTGAACACATTGAGGTAGGGCAGGATAAACATCGCATGATATGCGAGGGAGACAGAGTCCAAACGCTGAAGCGAGATACACGACCGGAGGTGAGAAATGGGGATAAGTTATGAGTGGGATACCTACGAAGTGGACGAGACCTTTGCCAAAATCGCAGCAAGAGAGTTTGCTGACCTGAAGAATGGCATCCCCGAGTGGATAAAGAATTCCAACGATGCTTACATAAGAGCAAACAAAGCAAAGGGGGAGCGAGCCATCGCTGTAATTTACTCCCCTAATACTAAAGACTACGGCGTTCCGGCATTTGCTTGCTTTGACCTTGTCGGAATGAGTACTGAAAACTTGGCGATACTGAAGAGATGGGGAGACCCGACAGCTTCGGGTTCTGGCTCTGGAATAACTGGTGGACACGGAAATGGTGGGAAATCCTTCGCGATAGCTGGATTTAGCGGGCCAACGATCTACTATACCCTCAAAGATTCGATAGGAAATATCTACGGCTTCCCAGAACCGCCGCGGCCTGTTCCCGCGTGGTTCTCAGGTGGAAAGAACATCGAGATTGGAAATCCAAAGGGTTTCTTGGAAGAGGCTTTATCACATATAGGTCTAAAATCCTCGGACTTACCCGAGCACGTGCACAGATTTCTGTTTGATATGTCCGGATTCACATTAGTGGTCGGCCATGATCCGAAGGATATGACAGGTAAATTCCTGTCAAAATGGATAGACATTTTGAGGAATCATAAGGAAATGATGCTCCCCCTGTTGAACTGCGAAGTATATGTGATTGCCAATCGACGACTGTTGAACGATGGAAAACCTCTGGCATTACAGGACATTATACCTATGCAAAAATATGCGGAGCCTCGAGTTATGTCCATACCTACTGAACTTGAGGACCCAGAAAGCGGGAGAACGGTTTCGATGATTGGCGATGGGAAACTACCTCAAGGTGAACTTACCCTGAGGACTATGAATACATGCATCTATCAGTTTCATCGGATTGATTATATCCAGAACGATAGAATCATCGGTACAACGCCAGTAAGAGGTCTTGTCGGCCAATCTTATTGGACCGACCATATATTTGGCTCATGTACCCTCGCATGTTTGACTGAGGAATATGTGGGTAATTTGAGAGGACCGTTGGTAGATAGACCGTTGACCAGGGCGCTAAATAGCTGGATTGAGAATCAGCTGATTATCTGGGCCCACGAAATGGAGAAAGCGACTGCCAAGGACAGGGCCATCGAAGTCACGGAAGAGAGAAAGAAACGTATCATCCACCAAATGGAGACACTAAACAGCTTGAAGGATAAGTTGTTGGAGGAGATGACCGGCGCCATCGGAGGTGAAGGAGAGGGAGGTGGAGGGCGCAAGCCGCGGCACCGGCCAATACCTCTGTCAGATTCGCCCGTGGCATCAATTCGAATAGCGTCTGAAGGTGAGGTTGCTGGGAGGCTGATCGAGTTACCTTTGACCATCATCTTCTATGATGCAGATGATAGAGAAGTCCAACCGGTCGTGGTTACATGGCGTTCATCAAATCCTAGTGTGGCAAGGGTAGATGGTTCACGAGGAGTTATTATTACTGAACACGAAGGAACAACAGAAATATGGTGTAAAACTACAGATGGTATCACATCGAACAAGATCTCAGTTCGTGTCGTTAATTGCGTTAGGATAGAATTAGCCCCTCCCGCAGTCGAAGTAGGTATCGGAAGGAGAACGAAAATAAGGGCTTATGGTAAGCTCGATAGCGGGGAAGAAGTGCCGGAAATCAGATTATTCTGGCAATCAAGCGACACAGAGATCGCAATAGTGGGGCAACATGGAATCGTCACGGGTATTGCCGAGGGTGAAGCAAACGTCAGTGCAAGGGAAGGCGACGGCACTACGCAAAGTGTCCTTGTAAAGGTAGTGCCAAGGCCCGGAGGTGGTAAAGGGCCCTCGCGACCGACATTCCTCATGTCAGAAATCCAGACGGCCTGGTACGAAACTGAGCCAAAGAGGCTGACACCGGACCATCCACTGGTTTGTCAAGATGCAGCAGATGCTAATTATAACGTTTGGTGGGTGAATCTAAAGAGTCCGATGGCTGATTACATCTACAATAAACATGGCGAATCGTCAGAAGTCTGGCTAGTTTACTTGGCGGAAAGATTCGCCGATGGCTTGGCTGAAGCAGCTTTGACCTCCGGCCCGGAACGTGGCTCTGAATCTAGCCCAGTTAACAGCGTATTGTGGGATGTTGCACAGCGGAGGAAAGAATTCGTCAAGAAGTTTATTGAAGAGTATCACAAAGGCGGCCAAATTGTATTAGAATAGTAAGAGGTTGCATGATGAGCACTGACAAAATCATATCGAAATCTGAAATGGTCTTGCTGGCGGCCTATGAAAGATGGCCGGATAGCGAGTTTACATCAGAAGAACTAGTAATCGCGTGCTGGCAAAAATATCCGGACTCATTTGGACTCCAAGGCTATACAGATGAATATCCAGACTCTAATATTGTATATCGACACATTATGGGCAAGGACAGCATTGTCAAGAAGCAAAGATGGCTATCTCAGAAAGGTCAAAAACTTTACGTAGTGACACCAGCGGGAGTTAACCATGCGCTGAGACGCCACGGGGCTACGGACAACAGGCCTGCCTTACAACAGTATAGAATAGATAGGTTTTATGAACAAATCCTGTTGAGGGTGTTCACAGGGGCTGCTTGGACCAAACTCAAGAACGGTCAGATCGAGGAACTAACGTTCACGGATGCATGTGGATTTTGGTCAATTAACCCACGTTCAAGTGGAGAACAGTATATGCACGCCAAACGCGATTTGGCCGAGGCAATAGCAGCTAGCAGAAGACATATTCAATACATAGGCAAAAGTAACGGGAAGGTAACACTAGCAGCAAAAGTAGCTGTTTCGTCCCAAGACTTGGAACAGCTAGAAATCTTGGAAAAGGAACTGCAGGTCAGATTCAAAGACCAACTCGATTTAATTAACCGCCGCAGCATCAGGTGGGGGAAGGTAACTAACCGCTAGATTCATGAACCTACTATAGCCACTTCATCGCCAGTATGATCCATTACAACGATAATTTAGACGAGATAGCCTCACTTAACTCTATCTCACTAAGAGATGTACTATTAGACCAGCATTTGACTGACGAGCTATTGTCGCTCGGATTGGAACGTTCATCCGATCTCTGGGTATTGGCTTTAGGGGAGGCAATTAATCCACGCTCCGACTTCTCAAAGCTGTTGAGCAAGATTTCACAGGATTTTGGCGAACAAATGGACTTTCAGCAACCTGGCCAGTACAAAACGAAGGTAGAGTTCTCTTCAGTAGGGGTGACGGACAGCGTGAATGCTATGATCCGGGCTCCGGTCATCAACCATCTGTCACAGAGTACATCTGTTGGAGTCTCTCTTTGGATGAGGGTTTCAAGATCCAACACAGTCCATTGGGCAGCACAACTGCCAGATTCCTATCTATCGCAAGATGTAACCTCAGGGTTCTACGATGATATGCCAAAGAGGGATTTCTGCCTTCATTTTCTCTGCAGAGCTCAGGACGGTGATATTACAGTCCAGCACAGGGCTGAACCACCTGCGAATAGCTGGCAAGACTTGCTCCCCAAACCTGCGGAAAACATATTTGTAGGTTGGCTCAACTCTCCGCACCCTAGTCAGCGCGACCTTAGTGTTTTCGAAGAAAGAATGGGATTAAGATCTGGAAAAAGAAAAACACTTGAAGAGGTTGGGCAAGAGTTTGGTATCACTAGAGAGAGAGTGAGGCAGATTGCACATCGATTTCTTGGGCAATTGTCCCATCCGGCCAGGCGAAGGCAACTGACCCCTTTCCGTGTTCACCTTAGAAAGCTATTCCAAAAGCATAGCGGTATTATGACTCTGGAGGAGATTAGCAGAGATGGACATCTTGCCGTTTGTTTTGAATGTTTTTCGCCTAGACCCTCGATTGAGTTAATTCTGCGGTGCGCGGGTCCATTCAGGGCACTCGACTACGATTATGAGAGTGGGCATGGAGCTTCGGATATTGGCTCCGTCACGTGGTATTTGCTAGAGGTGGAGCCAGAGTCTATTAACATAACTCGCAAGTTCGCATTCACTCTTATCGATAGAGATCCCTGCAAATATAGTTTTGAAGAACTAGTCAAGATCGTGTCAGCTGAGTCCGGTGTGGCTGTTGAGACGATCAAAGCGAGTCTGCGAAGCTACAAATCGATTGAACAGGACCGAGACGCACTTATGATTAGAACCGGTATGATCAAACACTTAACAGTGCCGGCTATGGCATTGATTGTTCTCAGGGAGAGCGGTGTACCTCTCCATTTCACAGCAATGGCTGAAGAAATCAACAAGCGCTTTCCCGAGCGAAATTTTAGACCTAATCACGTTCTGAATTCTCTTTGTACCCCTATATTTCGATGGGTGGGCAGGGGTACTTATGGGTTAGCCGAATGGGGGTTACCTGAGATTAAGCCAAAAGAAAACTATGCTGCCGCCAAAAAAGCGATAGAACTGTTCCTGCAAGAGTTGAATAGACCAGCCAAGACTAAAGAGATCGAAGCGCACTTGAATAACTTGGCAGATGAACGCCCAAATTTCACGTTACTGTCTAGGCCGTATGTCATCCTGCAAAACAACCCACATCTCTTTGTGTACTTGGGAGAGAACGAGTGGGGGTTGGTGAAATGGAACATGGTCCCAAGGCCAAAGGCAGATGCTATTTCACTGGCATGCAGAGTATTAGCGGAAGATGAGACAGCCTGGCTTACAAACCAACAACTATACATGGCAATGAAGTCGAGAGGGTGGGCTGGTCCATTCATGGCTGTACAGAGGACACTTGATACAGAAGTGGCGAAACCAAAACGCCGCATCCAGAAGATGGAGCTTCATGGTTTTCATATCCAACTTTACGGTTTATCGTCACGTAATTGGAATGAGGAGGCTGTCTTGCAGAACCTGTTAGCTGATTAGAGTAGAGTACCTCGAGGCTATTGGGTAATAAATGCCAAAGATGTGAGATAACATTATAGCTACTGGAGTTATCTATATTAATTCTGGGGACATGATACCTGATTTGTATTAAGTCTAATTGGTATGGTGCCCCTAGAATTCAATTCAAGAAGTACAATATATAACCGTCATTGCCTAGAGGGTAGGCCGATGAGGAAAAATGTGGCGCGTGTCCTCTGGCTAGTTGAGGAATACTGAGGCACAAGCTCAAAAATCGTTGACCCAGCCGACAACCCCCGAACCCGCGTTCACGCAGGTGAGGGCAAAGTCCTCATCGGAAACCAGGTCTGACTCTGGAATGTCACTAAGGACGGCTACGGATTTTTGCCCCTTTATTATCGCCTCCTCGATTGCCGTTTTAAGAGTTACGACATCATCATAGAGGCATTTCACTTCCATCTCCAATTTCTTACTCCTTCGATTGGTTATCACCTTCAGTATCAAAATCTTAGTACAAGCTCTATAGCCTGTCTATCACCAAAAAGTCCTACACCTGGACACCAAAATCTTCTGGCTATAGCCTAAAAGTACTAGGAGAGGAATTTTTCACTCTATAGATAAAATGCTTCTAATTGAAAAAGGTTGCAGTCTAAATGGTACTGGTAGCAAATCCTAAACAAATTCAAAAATTAAAGGTCAAAAATAAAAATGACAAATCAAAACCCAAAAATTGAACAAACCCAAATATCAAAATCCAAATGACAATTGAAACCCAAATGTCCCGCCTGCCAAGGCTTGGCGGGCAGGCTAAATGACAAAACTATTCCCGTTTGTCCCTGGGATTTTAGGCTTTGGAATTTCGCTAGCCGAGGGTGAGGCTGGGCACTACGTCCAGGTCATAGCCACTTATCTTGCCCGCCTGGAGATGATAATAGCCGCAAGCAGCCACCATAGCAGCATTATCAGTACATAAGTGGGGAGGGGGAATAAGAACCGGCACTGGCGAGTGGGCAAGGAAATGCTGGGTTAACATCTTATTGGCTGCTACTCCACCGCTCAGTAAAATTTGCTCCAACTTCAATTGCTTTGCGGCCTCAATTGTTTTGACAACTAACACATCGACTACAGCCAATTGGAAGCTTGCTGCGGCATCGGCAACTGAGATTTCTCCCTTGTGAACAAGATGCCACAAAGCGGTTTTCAAGCCACTGAAGCTGAAATCATGACTATTCTTGAGCCAGGCTCGGGGGAGAGGCAAGCAAGGGATTCCAGAGCGGCTTGCCTGTTCAATAGCCGGACCCCCGGGGTAGCCCAGGCCTAAGATTCTAGCGGCTTTGTCAAAGGCTTCGCCGGCAGCGTCATCACGGGTCCGCCCTAACTTCTCAAATTGCCCATGTCCCCTCATCAATACCAAATCGCTATGTCCACCGGAGACAACAAGGCAAAGGCAGGGGAATTTCACTTTGCTTCTCTCACCAGACAAGGAGGAATCAAGCCAATTAGCATAGATATGTGCCTCAAGGTGGTTAACCCCGATAATAGGTAATTTTTTGGCTAAGGCAATTGCCTTGGCTACATTGACGCCGACCAACAGCGATCCGGCCAGACCCGGGCCGAAAGTCACAGCAATGCCGCTGATATCCTGCCAGGAGACTGCGGTCATGGCCTGGCTGATAACCGGGATAATCGTGAGGAGATGCTGCCTTGCGGCAACTTCGGGGACTACGCCGCCATAGCGAGCATGAATATCTATTTGTGAAGCGACAACATTAGAGATAATTCTACTGCCGTCCTCCACTATGGCAGCAGCAGTTTCATCGCAGGAGGTTTCAATACCTAGAATTTTCATATCCTGTTAACTTTATAGCAATTCTTAGCACAATGCCAACACTTAATTAGCGTTACAGGCAAAATAAGAGCGAACAGGCCCTTTGCCACTCAGGTACTGAACGAGGCACAAACCTCAATCCATTGCCCCTTACCTTGAGTAGCTAAGGGCCTGTATAAAGCGTCTCGACCCTATGCTGCTTTAAAAGCTGATAGTGTTTCTTACCTGCTAATCACCGGGCTTGGCAACTGCCCACAGAGCTTTTACTGCAGCGATGACTGCAACTGGTGCTACCAGGACAGCGATGCGGCTGAGTATGTTGCCCAGTACTTCACCCACACGCAGTCCCGCAAGAGGAGCAAATGCGTTGCCCACGACAACCAAAGCTATTACAGCTAGCAACAAAAGCATAAACTCTTTGGCAGTCACGTTTAGAAAACCAATTATTATTCCCAGTATTACCAGTACTACAATGATGGTCTGGTTTGTGGGCCAGAATATCCCTGCCAGAATGGCAAGAACAAAACCAATGATGAATGCCCAGAAACCAATGAAACCTAGAACTCCTTTTCCTCCTGTAGCCATATTAGATTGGCCTCCTTTTCAAATATTTCGAAAGCAGAGCCGGCTAGGCTTTGTCTTCGATAGCCGCTGAGGCAGCATTCTTCTTTACAGATTCTATGCCACTCTTGGCGCTGTCTTTCGACTTGTAGCCTTCGCCAGAATTGGCAATCATCTGCCCGTTAGAAGCTACTAGCCTCCAGCGAAATTCGCCTTTAGCGTCCTTGTAGAGTTCGAATTTGGCAGCCATATATGCATCACCTCCTTTTTTTGTATTCGAGCTTTTCGTGTTAGGATACCTCGCATTACGATACATTGTTATCCTATGCTCACAAAAAGTCAATAGGTTTGATGGAAATTATTATGAATTTTTCCATTATTACCTAAATATCAGGCGAAAATGACTCGGATTTCTAGCTGACGCCAGCATGGGCGCCAAAACAAAGTGCAAAAGGGGGTGATCTAGTTCAGATAGATGGGTGACAATTTCCTGTGTCCTTGCGAGGAGCCGAAGGCGACGAAGCAATCTCGGTGGAGGGGATAGAGATTGCCACGCCCCGACAAGTCGGGGCTCGCAATGACAGTGAGGTAGAGGGGTTGCCTGGCTTTGCACAGTATGCTAACGTAGCTTTGTATTTCAGGTGTTTTGAGCATGACTTCTATTATTCTCGCCGGCGGCAAAAGTTTAAGGCTTGGCCAGAGCAAGGCTCTTCAGGTTATTGATGGTAAGAGTCTTATCCAGTGGGTGGTTGACCGCCTGGCTATCCTCAGCACAGAAATCATCATAGCGACTGCCCATGGCGAAGCAATTCCCTGCTCCTCGGCTGTAAGGATAAAAACGGTAGCCGATATCTATCCGGGAAAGGGTCCGCTGGCGGGCATTTATTCAGGTTTAATAGCTTCATCAAGTTCGCGGGCTATCGTTGTTGGCTGTGATACACCGTTTTTGAGCGTGGGCTTGCTTGAGTATATGACTCAGCTCTCTTCAACATTTGATGTTGTTGTTCCCCGGATAAAAAATAAATTAGAGCCCCTTTGCGCGGTGTATTCCAAGAATTGCTTAGCCCCTATCCAGGAGTTGCTGGAGCAAAATGAACTGAGGATTAGCGAACTCTTTAGGATGGTCAAGGTGAGATATATCGAAAAGGACGAGATAAACAGCTTTGACCCGGAGCACTTAAGCTTTTTCAATATAAATAGCCAGGCTGATCTGAATAAGGCAAGAAAACTGGCAGCCGAGAGAGGGTGGCTGCCCAAAGATAACTAAAAGTTATTTATGAGCCTGGACACCGGGTGCTTCAGCCTGATGGGTAACTTTGGCTAGCTCATGAGCGTCCCCCTTCAAGGGACTGGGGCCGAGCTTCTTAATTTCTGAAATGAAATCAGTGACCACCTGAGCAAATCTCTGCCCCTCGGCAGCGGAGACCCACTCCAGCTTTAGCCGTTCCGGCTCGATTCCAAACTGGGGCAAGAGCTTTTTGAGAAGCAAAATCCTCCTCAATGTTTTGTAGTTCCCCTCCAGGTAGTGACAATCCCTGGGGTGACATCCCCCGATAAAAACACCATCAGCTCCTAGCTTAAAGGCTTCCAGGATATACACAGGAGCTACCGCTCCAGAACACATTAGCCTTATCATTCTTAAATTCGGTGGATATTGGAACCGGCTTATCCCGGCAAGATCAGCACCGGCATAGGCACACCAGTTGCAGCAGAAGCCAACAATCCTGGGCTCAAAGTTATCCATCTAACTCCTTCGGAGAAATCCTAAATTCCAAATTCCAAGCTCTAAACAAATTCAAATCTCTAAATTCAAATACCAAAACTTTTTTGTTTTGAATTTTGGACATTAGTGCATAGTATTTTTTATACTCCTGCCAAAGCAGCTTCAAGCATTGCCGAGATTTCTTGTCTGGTAAATCCTCGCTGCTGAACAGCGCCGGAGGGACAGGCAGCACAACAAGTGCCACAGCCCTTGCAAAGAGCTTCGTTTACAGCAGAAACTCCCTTTTCCCGATTCACAGCTATTGCCCCATAAGGGCAGAGGACCTCGCATACGCCACAACCACTACATAGTGCCTCGTTCACGGAGGCAACGATTCCTTCGCCAATTATGGCATCCTTAACCAGTATAGTAGTAGCACGAGAGGCAGCAGCTTTGGCCTGGGCAATGCTTTCCTCAATGGATTTCGGCGCGTGAGCCAGCCCGCAGACAAAGACCCCGTCAGTGGCAAAGTCAACAGGACGAAGTTTGACATGCGCTTCCAGGAAGAAGCCGTCTTGATTCACGGGCACCTTGTATAGCATGGCAAGCTCCCTCACATCCGGTGAAGAGGCCATCGCTACACTTAGGGCAAGGAAGTCAGCATCAATAACTACTTCATCGCCAAGCACTTTATCCTTAACCTGAACCCTGAGCAGAAGCTGACTACCTTTCCTCTCCTGTCTTACCCGAGGTTTATCTTCCAAATCGTAATGCAGAAAGATAATCCCCTTCCGCCTCGCCTCTTCATAATACTCCTCATAAAATCCGTATGTCCTTATATCCCGGTAAAGGATATAAATATTCATCTCAGGTTTCATCTCTTTAAGCTTCAAGGCATTCTTAATTGCCTCGTTGCAGCATACTCTGGAGCAATAAGGCCGTTCGTCATTTCGACAACCCACGCACTGGATCATTACCAGATTGTCACAGTTGATGATGTCCGGGTTTTTCTTTACTATTTCTTCCTCAAGTTCAAGTTGAGTAAGCACCCTGGGGTCTCTTCCGTAGAGATATTCGTCCGGCTTATACTCTTCAGCTCCGGTGGCAATTATGGTGACACCATGGTCTATCTTTTCTATAACCCTACCTCTATACCTCATTATTTCTGTGGTGAAGTTGCCGACATACCCATGGACATCCACAATCCAGGTGTCGGTATACACTCTAATCTTGGGGTGTTCCTGGACTTTCTTAATAAGCTTGCCAAGAAATTGCTGGACGTCCTCACCGTCAATATTGTAATGTATCCTTCTGGCTACTCCACCAAGCACGTTGCTTTTCTCGATAAGATGAACCTCGAATCCCTGTTCCGCTAATGTTAAGGCGCTGGTCATTCCCGCCACCCCTCCTCCAATAACCAATGCCGCACGGTTGACCGGAAGAGACAAAGGCTTCAGAGCCTCAATCAGCCTGGCTTTGGCTACCGCCATTCTTATTAGGTCTTTTGCCTTCTCAGTTGCTTTATCCGGCTCACGCATATGTACCCAGGAGCACTGGTCCCGAATATTCGCCATCTCAAAAAGATACGGATTGAGCCCGGCCTTTCTGATCGTTTCTCGGAACAAAGGTTCGTGAGTCCTCGGGGTACAAGATGCCACGACAACCCGATTAAGCTTGTACTCCTCAATTACTTTCTTTATTTTCTCTTGAGTATCTTGAGAACAGGTAAAAAGATTTCTTTCAGCATAGACTACGTTGGGCAAGGTCTTGGCAAATTCAGTGGCATCAGGGACATTTACATACCCGCCGATATTGATTCCGCAGTGGCAGATGAAGACCCCGATTCTCGGCTCTTCTCCCAGCACATCTTTTTCCGGCGGGTACTCCCTCTTCCTGGTCAAAGTATTCCTTGCCGAGGCCAGAAAAGCAGAAATCTCACCAGCAGCACCGCTCGCCTGCATCACTGTCTCGGGAATGTCCTTAGGTGCCGAAAAAGCCCCACAGACGAATATTCCGGGCTTGGAGGTCTCCACCGGCGAGAAAGGCTTGGTTTGACAAAATCCGTAAGGATTAAGCTGAATTCCAACCTGCTTAGCGAGCTTAACTAATTCCGGAGAAGACTGGAACCCTACAGAAAGAACCACCATACTGAATTTCTCGGTCCTTGTTACGCCGTCCTCGGTAGTAAATCTGACTACCAGGTCGCCCGTGCTATCTACGGCTTCAATGCTGTAAACCTTCGACCTGACGAATTGTATGCCGATTTCGTCCCTGGCACGCTCGTAATATCTATCGAAATCCTTGCCATAAGTCCTGAGATCCATGAAGAAGATTGTTATGTCAAGCGGAACGGTGCTATGCTCCTTGGCAATCATAGCTTCCTTGATGGCATAAGTGCAGCACACGGAAGAGCAGTAGGGTCTGTTGTGCTTGGCATCCCTCGAGCCCACACATTGAATGAAAGCTATTTTCTGTGGAGGGACTCCGTCAGAAAGCCGTTGTAAGACGCCCTGGAATGGTCCCGAAGCACTTAATATACGCTCGAATTCAATACTGGTGACCACGTTGGGAAGTCTCCCATAGCCAAGCTCATAAAGTTCACTGGGGTTATAGCATTCATATCCTCCAGCGAAGACAACTGCTCCCACTTTCACTTCCTCGAACGTGTCTTTCATGGAATGGTCAATAGCCTTGGCTTCACATCTGTCAACACATTCAAGGCACTGGATGCATCCAGTGACCTGCCCGGCAAGACATCGTTCCGCCTCCTCACACGCTTCCTGCGCCGAGTAACCCAACGTGACCTCGCCAAAACCTTCCCTTTGTTCAACGGGGACTTCCGCCATTTTATGCTGTGGCTGCTCAGCAAACCGATTCTTCAACCTCTGGATTTCCTCATCTGTCAGTTTCTGAGGTTCCGACTTTTCTTCTACCGGCAAAGGCACTCCACACAGGAACGCATCTATAGAGCGGGCAGCCCGCCTGCCTGCTGCCATTGCGTCTACTACGAAGGCTGGGCCGGTCACCGCATCCCCGCCGGCGAAGACACCCTCGATATTGGTGGCACCGGTACCGGCGTTCACTTCTATGGTTCCCCGCTGGGAGAGCGAAATGCCCAGTTCCTTAACAAAATCCGTTTTGGCCACCTGCCCCGTCGCAGCTATAACAGTATTTATAGAAAGTTGAAACTCAGAGCCTTCGACAGGTACCGGTCGAGGGCGTCCCGAAGCATCGGGAGCGCCGAGCTTCATCCTGACAAGCTCAACTTTAGAGAGTCTTTTATTCCCGATAAAACGGCTAGGAGCAACAAGAAATTCAATCTTGATGCCCTCTGCCTCGGCAGCATCAATCTCTTCTACAGACGCCGGCATCTCTGCCCTGGTACGGCGATAGAGAATGGTAACTTCTTCAGCCCCCAGGCGTTTAGCTGTCCTGGCACAGTCGAGCGCCGTGTTCCCGCCACCAATGACAGCAACTGTTCGGCCCACTCTTATTTTCTTACCAAGGTTCACATTGCGTAGAAACTCAACCCCCTGCACGACGCCGGGAAGGTCTTCCCCGGGAACTTTTAGCTCCATCCCTTGATGAGCACCGATACCAATAAAGATAGCGTCGAATTCTTTTCTAAGTTCGCCCAGAGAAATATGCTTACCGATCTCAACGCCGGTCTTTATCTCAACGCCAAGCTTCGTTATATATTCAATCTCCTTACGGACAAGTTCCTTGGGCAGGCGATATTCGGGTATTCCGACCTGGAGCATACCGCCCGGTTTGGGAAGAGCCTCGAAGATAACTGCTTTATGTCCCTTAAGAGCGAGGTCATGAGCTGCGACCAGTCCTGCCGGTCCTGCTCCTACGATTGCAACTTTCTTCCCCGTGGGTTCAACAGCAGGTACCTCAAGTTTCTCTATATCGAAATCGTCACTCGCAAATCTCTTGAGGTCTCGTATGGCTAGTGGCTCATCAAGCTGGCCACGATTACAAGCTTCCTGACAAGGAGCGTAGCATATTCGCCCACAAATAGCGGGGAGCGGATTCGTTGCCCTGATGAGCTTGTAGGCTTCTTTATTTTGCCCTTCAGCTATCAGCTTAATGTAGCCAGGAACGTTCATATGGAGGGGGCAGGCATCACGACAGGCGGCATGACAAAGGCGCTCTTCTTCTTTGTCAATCACACACTTTTTAGGAACTGCTTGAGGAAAGGGTGTGTAGATGGCACGGCGGGGCCCGAGTCCCGTGTTATATTCGCTTTTCATTACTACGGGACACCATTCGCTACATACCCCGCAGCCAGTACACTTCTCCCAATCAACGTAAGTTGCCTTTCTGCGCAGCTTCACACTGAAATTTCCCGCCTCACCATTAATGCTCTCTATCTCTGTGTAAGTAAGGAGGGAGACGTTCTGATGCGAGGCAACCTCCACCAATTTCGGCGAAAGAATGCACATGGAACAATCATTGGTGGGAAAGGTCTTATCAAGCTGAGCCATTACGCCCCCAATAGAAGGCGACTTTTCTACAAGGTAGACGTAATATCCGGATTCAGCAAGGTCCAAAGCTGCTTGAATCCCTCCTACACCCCCACCTATAACAAGAACTGCCCCTATTTTGCCGTTTCCGTTTTGCTTTTCCATAATGACACCTTTATATTACAATCTCTGCAATGCCTCCTTAGCAAGCCCGGAAGGCTCTACTTCCGTTCCTCGAGACCGCGAGTCAACAATTGCGCTCACCATCTCATGGCGTAATCTCTGGCAGAAGACATCGATTTCCTTTATCTTGGCAACAAAAGACGGGGCAACATATCCTTCTCTGACTGCTATGCTTCTTAGAGCCTTCATGATATCGGCAAAATCAACATTCTGAGGACAGTGTCCCTGACAGTTATAGCACTGGATGCAGAACCAGATAGTGTCTGAAGAAAGGACTTCTTTCCTCATCCCCAAAAGCACCATGCGAATTATCCGACGGGGATTGAATTTCTGGTCGATATCAGCAACAGGGCAACTTGCAGTGCAGAGGCCACAGGCGAAACAAAGCTTAATATTTTCTCCGCCTGGCTCATTGGCAACATCGTACTTGAATTTGGTATCCAGTTCATTCAAAGCTACAGTCATTTTCGCCTCCTTAATTCCCACTCGGGAAAGGAATCTTATAATAATCCAGCAGCTTTCAGTATCTCGGGAACTTTTTCCTCCCGTCCGATAAACATGATGTGCACTCCATCACAGACTTTCTCTTCTTTTATTTGCTTTATCATCCGGGCAGCTATTTCTATTCCCTTGGCAACCCCTGTTCCCTTCGGAGCTTGAGCCAGTTCGTCAATGAGATGTTGAGGGATAAAAATACCCGGGACGTTCTCATTCATGTACGCAGCCATCTTTGCGCCGATAACAGGTACTATGCCGGCAAGGATTTTGACTTTCCCATCTATATTGCGGACGAATTTTGTAAATCTCTTTAATTCATCAAGTTCATAAACCGCCTGTGTCTGAATGAAGCTAACCCCCGCCTTGAGCTTCTTTTCAACCTTGATAAGCTGCGGCTCAAGGGGATCGGCTGAAGGAGTAGCTGTTGTTCCAATACAGAAGTCAATGCCTCCATCAAGTTCATTGCCGGCCATGTCCTTGCCGGAGTTCAAGGTGTGAACAAGGTGGATGAGTTGCACCGAATCGAGGTCGAACACTTGCTTGGCTTCCTTATGGTCACCAACATCAATGGAATCACCGGTAAGGCACAGAACATTGTTTATTCCCCGGGAGTAAGCGAACAGGAGATCGGCTTGAATTGCCAGACGGTTCCGGTCCCGGCAAGTTACTTGAAATACTGGCTCGCCGCCATGTTCTTTAATCAAGAGGCAAATTCCCAAGGAAGGATAGCGCATCACGGAGCTTTGATTATCAGTCACATTTAGACCATCCACCTTATTCTTGAGAAGTTCAATATGCTCTATGGCCTTTGACACGTTGGAGCCTTTCACTGGCCCCACCTCAGCTGTTACAACGAAGTCCTTTGTTTTAAGAATTTCCCTAAAAGGTTTTGCCATCCTTCACCCCCTTAAGCTTTTGCCGCCTGGACTTTGCCGGGTCTTTTCACCGCCCGAGCATTCTTCGGCGCGTAGTATTTCCGCATCAGATCAAGTCTACCTTGCTTTTCCAGCCTGCGATAAATCAGAACCCAAGCACAATCCTTCTCCGGGTCTATCTCACACTTTCCTCCCTTTCTCGTACCACCACAGGGGCCATTGAGAAGCCCTTTGGCACAGCGAACTATAGGGCAAACACCTCCCGTTCGATCTAGAAAACAATCACCGCAAGCACCACACATCTCCACCCAAAGCCCTTCTTTTTCTGGCATCCCGATAAAGGTAGTGTTAACTCCCGGGAACACTGGCTTGTCCTCAAACATTTCAGCCATAGTTTGCACTCCCGACCCACAGGCTAAAGATATAACCGCTTCAACTCCGGCAACTTTATCTTTAATTTCTGCTACCATCTCCCTTTCACATTGTCTCTCAACTGTAGCCTCAAGGGCCATAATCTCATTCCCCTCTGCACTTCGAGCGAGTTTGAGTTGTGAAGCAAGTATCGCCACCTCTTTCTCTCCACCAGCCCAACAAACCGTGACACAGGTCCCACAACCCGCCACAAGCACTTTCTTGTAGGGGGCAATTAATTGCTTGATCTCTTCCATAGG
>Ga0315277_10004160_pt1 | contig 19379 bp, 29 predicted proteins | sample YL17G05_15_MG_FD_203695 | JGI IMG/M metagenome (GOLD analysis project Ga0315277, IMG submission 203695) | Sediment microbial communities from Yellowstone Lake, YNP, Wyoming, USA - YL17G05_15 | ecosystem: Environmental > Aquatic > Freshwater > Lake > Sediment | place: USA: Wyoming | collected... | reverse complement strand
AGATCAAAGGACCGATTGCAAAGGAAGTTGTTGAAAGATTTTCGATGATCGGTAAGATAGCTACGACGGTGTTATGATGAAATCAAAGAAGCCATCAAAACAGAGAAAGGCAATCTATCAGTCTCCGCTGCACAAGAGGCACAAGTTTTTGTCGGCCCATTTGTCCAAGAGCCTTATAGAAAGTTGGAAGAGAAGGTCCTTGCCTGTTAGAAAGGGCGACGAGGTAAGAGTAATGAGGGGGCAGTTCAAGGGAACCACAGGAAAAATTTCGGACATTGATTTAAAAAGATTTAAAGTTTATATTGAAAATGTCAAGAGGAAAAAAGTTTCAGGAGAAGAGGTTCACGTTCCTGTGAGCGCTTCAAATTTGCTTTTGTTGAATCCTGTGATGGACGACAAGGAAAGGTTGAAGATAATTAAAAGGAAAGGTGTATAGATTTGGCGAGATTAAAAAGACTAGCCTCACCGAGATGGTGGCCGATTGAAAGGAAAACGAAGAAGTTCACAGTTCCACCTAGAGGTTCCCATAAGAAGAGTCTTTCACTTCCTCTGTTGATTTTGATAAGGGACGTTTTTAAATTGGCAGAGACTGGAAAGGAGGCTAGGACCATAATAAAGAAGGGTGAGGTTCTAGTGGATTGCAGAAAAATTAAGGACCCCAAGTTTGGAGTGGGCGCTTTTGATTTGGTTGAGATTCCCTCCATAAAAAAATCTTGGAGGGCTATACCAAGGGATGGAGTAAGTTTCATAGAAATACCGGAAAACGAAAAGAAGTTGAAGATTTGTAAGATAATCGACAAGAAAACTTTGAAAGGAAACAAGAACCAGCTGAACCTGAATGATGGAAGGAACATTCTAACTAACGAGAAGTATTCTACTCAAGATTCGTTGCTAATAGAGTTGCCAGGGCAGAAGATAGTCGAGCACATAAAATTCGAGAAAGGCTCGATAGCCATGGTTTTAGGCGGTAAGAATGAAGGCGAGATTTCCAAGATAAAGGAGATAGACAAGGACAGAGTCTGGCTGATTGGTGAGAAGACCTTTGAAGTTCCTAAAGAACTTTTGATAGTTGTCGGCAAGGATAAGCCTATGATAAAAATAGAGTGATGATATGAATCCAATGAGAAACATCAGAATAGAAAAAATAACAATCAACATCGGCTGCGGTGATGCAGGTGAGAAGCTTGAAAGAGCAAAGTCTCTGCTGGAGAGGCTGACAGAGAAGAAGGTTGTTATAACAAAGACTCGCAACAGAACAACCTTTGGAAGTGCCAAGGGAAGGCCGATTGGTTGCAAGGTCACTCTAAGAGGAAAGGATGCAGATGAATTTTTGAAAAAGGCTTTGGACGCGGTGGAAAACAAACTTTCAAAAAAAGTTTTTGACGCTCAAGGAAGTTTTTCTTTCGGCGTTAAAGAGCACATTGATATTCCTGGAGTGAGATACGATCCTGAGATTGGTATTTTCGGTATGGATGTTTGCGTTACCTTGGAAAGACCAGGTTTCAGGGTAAAGAGAAAGAGGATGGGAAGTAAAATAGGCAAAAAGCATTTGATAAAACCTGAAGAAGCCATAGAATGGGCTAGCAAAAATTACGGGGTTGAAATAGTATGATAAATGACTTGACGATATTTTTGGCATTAATATTTATTATCATAGGTCTGGTATTCCTAATACAGCAGTTTTATGTTCCCAGCAAAAAGGTGCAACGCAAATATTCAGCAACAGATTTCATAGAGCCCCCTCAAGAATTTTTAACATGCAATCAGGATACAGACTGCATAAAGGTCAAGGGCTCTGCCTGCCCTCCCAACGAAGGTGGGACAGAGGTATGCGTTAGTAAAAATCACTTTCAAGAATATATTTCAGTTATAGATGAGGAGGCTGGCGCAGAAACAGGCATTGTTTGTCCACAGGTATATTTGGTAACGAATAGGACCTGTGTTTGCGTTTCAGGAGTGTGCAGCTTGGCGTGATATTATGAAAATTAAAAAAAGAGAGAGAAAATTCGGCAAGGGAAGCAGGGCTTGCAGACGCTGCGGTAGGCATGATGGCTTAATCAGAAGATATGGGTTAAACTATTGTAGACAATGCTTCAGAGAGGTAGGCAAGAAGTTAGGATTTAAAAAATATTCGTGATACTTATGATGCATGATTTGTTGTCAGATGTTTTGTCGTCAATAAAAAACGGGGACAAGTATGGAAAGAAAGAAGTGGTTACACCATTTTCCAAGATGGTCAAGGACGTTCTGTTGATATTGCAAAAGCACAACTACATAGGAGACTTTGAATACATGGACGATAAGAAAGGAGGAAAGGTCAAGATACAGCTTCTAGGAAAGATCAATGACTGTAACTCGATAAGGCCTAGGCTGTACGTCAAGAAGGATGACTATGCAAAATGGGAGAAGAGATACCTGCCAGCCATTGGTTTGGGCTTTCTGATAATCACAACGTCCCAAGGAGTGCTAACGCACAGTGTTGCCAAGGAAAAGGGTTTAGGAGGAGCGTTACTAGCTTATGTTTATTAGTGATCATTATGGAAATAACAATCGAAATTCCTGACGGAATAAACATTGAGGTAGAGAAGTTCAAGGTGAAGGTTTCAGGACCTAAAGGAACCTTGGAAAAGGATTTTTATAGTCCTATATTCGCAAAAGAAATTGTAATCAAAAAGACTGATAACAAGGTTATGATATCTTCAGAATCCAAAAGAAAGAAAGTTAAGGCAATGGTTGGTACAATAAAGTCTATCATGCTCAACATGGCCGAGGGCGTTAAAGAAGGATTCTCAGTTAAGCTGAAGATAGTGTACATGCACTTTCCATTCACGGTCAAGATTACAGGAAAAGAAATCTTGGTAAACAATTTCTTGGGCGAGAAGACTCCTAGGAAGACTACCGTAGTTGGAGATTGTAAGATTGAGATTAGTGGTGATGAGATTGTTGTAACAGGGATAAGCAAGGACGACGTCGGACAAACTGCAGCGAACCTTGAGAGGTCTACATGGATAAAGGCAAGGGATAGAAGAGTTTTTCAGGATGGTATATTTTGGCTAAAGTGATTTTATGAATAATCTAAAATTAAGGCTCAAGATTAAAAGAAAAAAACCAGAATTCATAATGCAGGGTGGAAAAACCCTGAAAAGATTGGGTGATAAGTGGAGAATGCCGCACGGTAAACACTCGAAGTTAAGATCTCATAAAAAGGCTAAAGGCTTTTTGCCAAGGCACGGTTATGGATCCCCCAAAGAGGTTAAGTATTTGCATCCAACTGGTTTTGAAGAAAAACTCGTTTACAACATTAAAGACTTGGCAAGTATTAATCCACAAAAACAGGCTTGCAGAATTGCTTCGTCTGTTGGCACAAAGAAAAGGCTTGATATGATGAAAAAGGCAGGGGAAATGAAGGTAAAGGTTTTAAATCCGTTGAGGCTCGAAATTAAAAAGGTCGAGCCTGCGGAGAAGAAGGTATAATTATGTATCTGATTGGTAAAAGGAGATGCCCATCCTGCGGTATAAAAGGAGCTAGCTGGAAAAAAAATCCAGACGTTTTTATTTGTCCTAGCTGCAAAACTTTTTTCAACGAATTCGGAGTCATATTGGAGTCTCAACTTGAAAAGGAAGATGTGATTACATGAGCATACAAAGAAAACTTGCAGCGAAGATATTGAAATGCGGAGCTGAGAAGGTTTGGATAGACCCGAAGAACGAGAAAGTGAAACAGGCGATAACTAGGAGAGACATAAGGAGATTTATTAAAGAGGGCGTGATAAAAAAGATTCCTAACAAAAAAGTGGAGATAGAATATAAGAACAGACAGCAGAAAGCTGGAAGCAGGAGAGGTACGCGATCAACTAGGTTGGGTAAGAAAACCGACTGGCTGAAGATTGTCAGACCGCAAAGAATGCTGTTAAGGGAATTGAAAAGCAAGGGAAGACTAAAACCTTTCGCTTACAGAAAGATTTACAAGATGATAAAGGGTAACGCCTTCAGAAGCAGGGCGCACCTGTTGTCTTACTTGAAGGACAAAGAGCTTTTAGAGGATGAGAAAAAATGAAGAAAGATTATTTAGTGCCGTTCAAAAGAAGGAGAGAGAACAAGACTAATTATAGAAAGAGATTGGCTCTGCTAAAGTCTAGAAAGACAAGGCTAGTCATAAGAAGAAGTCTTTCTAACATTTCCGTTCAATTTATCAATTTTATGCCAGAGGGCGATCAGACTGTGGCAGAAGCAAACTCGACTGAATTGAAAAAGCTCGGATGGATTAGAACAGGGAACGTTCCAGCATCGTATCTGACAGGTTTGCTGGCAGGCAAAAAGGCAAAGAATAAAAAAGTAGAAGAGGCGGTGTTGGACATGGGCCTTCAGATTTCAACCAAGGGTTCAAGAATTTATGCTGCACTAAAAGGTGTTTTAGACTCGGGAATAAAAGTTCCGTGCTCAGAAGAGATATTACCTTCTGAAGACAGGATTAGAGGAAAGCACATTTCAAAAGATTTGGAAAAACAGTTTGACGAGGTAAAAAATAAGATAGTGGGTTGATATGCCAAGAGAACCAAAAAAACAAGAAGTTGAAAAAGAAGAGAACATAGAAAAGGCAGAGGAGATAGTAGAGGAGAAGGCTGCGGTTCCAGAAAAAGCCAAAGCTCCAACAACAATTACGTGGAAAGCCAAGACGGAATTGGGTAAGAAAGTTTTGGCGGGCGAGATAACTGATATAGCAAAGATATTCGCAGATGGGATTAAAATATCCGAGCCTGCTGTAGTTGACGCTCTTCTACCTAATTTAGAAAAAGAGATAATTCTTATCGGTGGTTCGACAGGAAAAGGTGGAGGAATAAGGAGAACGCCTTTCAAAAGAACTTCTAGAATGCACAAGAGCGGTAGACGTTATAGAATATCCGTCATGACCGTTGTCGGGAACAAGGACGGTTATGTTGGTATAGGTCTAGCTTCTGGTCCACCTGGTAAGCACCAAGAGGTCATTGAGAAATCCACGAACAAGGCCAAGATCAGTATAATTCCCATAAGAAGGGGTTGCGGTTCTTGGGAGTGTTCTTGTGGTTCGAATCACTCCATTCCCTTCAAGGTAGAAGGCAAGAGCGGTTCTGTTATTGTAAAACTCATACCTGCACCAAAAGGAATAGGTCTATGCATTTCCAATGAAGTTAAAAAGATGTTTAGACTCGCTGGAATAAGCGATGTCTGGTGCAAGACCAGAGGCAACACACAGATGAGAGCCAATTTGATTAAGGCTAATTTTAATGCTCTTAAGAAATTGAATACTTATAGAATTAAGCCAGAGTTCGAGAAAGAGGTCGGTATGAGCATCGGGAAGGTTTGATAAAATGTATGCTGTCATCAGGTTAAAAGGTTTGGTCAAGATAAGAGAGGACTTTAGAGATACTCTAAAGATGCTTAGATTAAACAGGAAAATGCACTGCGTCCTATTGAAAGAGGATGATGATATTGTAAAAGGAATGCTGTTTAAGGTCAAAGACAGAGTAACCTGGGGAGAGATTGATGATACTGTTTTAAAATCGTTGATAGAGAAGAGGGGAAGAAAGCCAGGCAACCAGAGACTGACAAAGGAGGAGGCAGAAGAAATTTTCAAGAAAATAAAAGAGAACCAGAAAGTTCCAGAGACGATAAAGCCTGTTTTCAGATTGACTCCGCCTTCCAAAGGATTCAAGCACTCAATCAAACAACATTATCCGAAGGGTGAGTTGGGTTATAGAGGGAAAGAGATTAACGAACTTTTGAAGAGGATGATTTAATGGTCACTGAAACAACCCTTTGCTATTTGATAAAAGGCAATAAAATTTTGCTTCAAAGAAAGTCAAAAGGATTATTTGGCGAAGGAAAGTGGAACGGACCCGGTGGAAAATTAAGGGAAAATGAAAAACCTGAAGATTGTATTAGGAGGGAAGTTTTAGAGGAGACCGGTATAAAAATCTTCAATATTGAGGATCATGGCGTTCTAAATTTTTTCAAAGGGAATGAGCTCTTCATAACCTGTCATGTTTTTGCAACGAACGAATTCGAAGGAGAACCAATGCAAGGAAGGGAAGGCGTTGTTAATTGGTTTAACTTTAATGATTTGCCATTCAACGAGATGTGGCCGGATGATAAATTCTGGATGCCACTGATGTTGCAAGGAAAAAAGTTCGAAGGGAATTTTTACTTTGATAACTATTTGAAAGAAATTTTGTATTACAAATTGGACGTGGTTTAGATGGTTGTTCGCAGAATCAAAAAAATAAGAAAGAAGAGAGGAGCAAGAACTTGCGGTAAGGGTAGTCATAAGAAGAACAGAGGAGCTGGCTCAAGAGGCGGGAGAGGACTTTCGGGTAGGTCCAAGCACAAGAAATCTTGGGCTATAAGGTTCGAGCCTGAATATTTCACTAAGAAAGGATTTACCATACCTCCAAAGGCGGTGAGAGAAGAGAGGGCGATAACGCTAAGAGACATTGATGCACTCGCTAAAAAAGTTAACAAGACCGAGATTGATATTTCTGAATTCGGTTATGATAAAGTTATTTCAACGGGAGAGTTGACCCAACCTTTAACAATAAAGGCTAAGAAGTTTGTTGAAAAGGCAAAACAAAAAATAGAGAGCGCGGGTGGGAAGGCGGTAGAAAATGCCTGATATTACTGATATTATAGTACAGATAGCCTCTTACATACCATCTGTTAAAGAGTCTGTCCAGAAGCTAACCTTCAGGGAAAAGGCTAAATGGACTTTAATAATTTTAGTTTTATTCTTTATTCTAGGTTCAATAACAGTCTACGGCGTCAACTCGAATGCAGTTGCGCAATTCGAATTCTTGGAAATAGTGTTCGGTTCAAGATTCGGTTCGATAATAACGTTAGGTATTGGACCAATAGTGACTGCCTCGATAATACTTCAGTTGTTGGTGGGAAGCAAGATAATCAACTGGGACTTGTCCAATGAGGAGGACAAGAAAAAGTTTAGCGCCACGCAGAAGATATTGACCATAGCGTTCTGTTTCATAGAGGGCGTGGCTTATGTGCTTGCCAATGCAGTTCCTCCGGCAACGCCTGATTTGGGCATGACCATTGCTGTCATCCTTCAGCTGACCATGGGTGGAATAATCATAATGTACATGGATGAGGTTGTATCGAAATGGGGGTTCGGTTCAGGTGTTTCCATGTTCATTGTAGCCGGAGTTGCAAAAACAATACTCGTTAGGACACTGAACCCGTTAACTCAAGCAGGTGCGTTGCCAACTAACGGCGAATATCCTTCCGGAATAATACCTCTGTTTATAACAACACTTTTTCAAGGATCTCCAAGTCTTTTGGGTCTGATACCTCTGGTTGGAACCCTATTAGTCTTTATAATAGTCGTATTTGTTCAGAATATTCAAGTAGAGATACCAATGGCATTTTCCATGCCCTATGGAAAATTCGCTTCTAGGAGATGGCCTCTGAAGTTCTTGTACACGTCAAACATACCAGTCATTTTGGTGGCTGCTGTTCTGGCTAACGTACAGGTCTTGGGCAAGGTGCTCTATCAAAAAGGAATAACCATTCTTGGAACCTTTAGTAGTAGTGGGTCTCCAAACCCCGGTGGGCTGATGTATTACCTTTCTTCACCTTCTAGCGAAGTCGGCATAATGATAGTTACCATAACAGGGAGCATCATTGCTCTACTATTTGTTATTCTGGCCATAAGGGTTCTAAAGAAAAACGCCTTGAAGATGTGCATTCTAGGTGCGGTTATAGGAATGGCTTTAGGCTATTTCTTCATTCTTAACTTCAACCTCCCAGCCATAACTCTTGACAGTGTTATGCACGCCTTGATTTACATAAGTGTTTATGTTATAGGTGCAACAATATTTTCTATTTTTTGGACTGCGACATCTGGCATGGACGCAAAATCTGTCGCGGATCAATTCAAAACATATTCAATAATGATTCCTGGATTCAGGCACGACCCGAGAATTGCTGAGAATGTTTTGAGTAGGTACATACCAGCGCTGACAATATTGGGCGGTGCATTCATAGGATTCTTGGCTGCTTACGCAGACCTGACATCCGCGATCGGAACAGGGACAGGATTGCTTCTGGGTGTTATGATTGTCTACCAGCTCTACGAACAGATAACCGCTCAGCATAGTGAGGACATGCCTCCAGTTCTTAGAAAGTTTTTAGGTGATTAAAAATGAAACTGATAATAATGGGTCCACAGGGTTCGGGAAAGGGAACTTATGCATCTAGGCTAAGCGCGATACTAGGAATACCAAACATATCAACAGGAGACATATTCCGTGAAAACACAGCCAAGAAAACAGAGTTGGGTAAAAAAGTGGAAAAAATAATGAACGATGGCATGCTCGTTCCGGATGACATAGTCTTGGAGGTTGTGAGAGAAAGGCTAAAAAGGCCAGACTGCAAAAAAGGTTTCATATTCGATGGCTTTCCGAGAACACTTAGGCAGGCAGAAGGACTCGAAAGCATAGCAAAATTGGACCACGTTATAAACCTAGTCGTGCCAGATTGGGTGTTGATCAAGAGACTTTCACTGAGGGTGACCTGCGAAAAGTGCGGAGAGATTTATAATTTAGGATACCTTAAACCGAAGAAAGAAGGCATCTGTGATAAATGTGGGGGAAAGCTCATACAGAGGGATGACGACAAGGAAGATGCGATAAGAAAAAGGTTGAAGGAGTATGAAGAAAAAACAAAACCTTTAATAGATTATTACAAGAATAAAGGTATACTTTTAAATATTTCAAACGATAAAATAGAAACGCCACCAGAGATTGTGGTCGATAAGATACTAGTTGCATTGGGTGTTAAAAAATGACTCTAACAGGTTTGCCAATATACATAGAGGAAATATTAGTGACAGCTGTTATCGTATTCATTACCACTCTGGCTTACAGATTTTTAATGAACCAGAATGAATTAAGGGAGCTAAAGCAGAAGATGAGGGAAAAACAAGAGGAGGCAAAGAAATTACAGGGTTCCAATCCGGAAGAATCAAAAAAAGTTATGGCTGAGACGCTTATGCTCTCCAACAAGCAGCTAAGAATGACCATGAAGCCAATGATGTTGGCCTTGATATTATTTTTTATATTTTTACCTTTCATAGGCGAAGCTTATGGAGACAAGGTGGCTGCGATAAATAACAACACAACAGGTAATATAACACTGGACGGAACTTTTTACAACTTTACAACCAATAACGTAACGATAAACCTCAACAATATCAGCTGCAGCTTGCCTTGCGATGAACAGATAATAGGGAACTACAAATGGAACATATTGACCGAGGGCAACAATACTAGATTTTCAAGAATAGTGGTTTTACTGCCCTTTTCGCTTCCCTATTTCGAGAATGATTTTGGCTGGCTGGCATGGTATTTTTTTACTTCAGTCGTGTTGAACTTCGTTTTCAGAAAAATTTTAGGTGTTGAGCTATGATAATTCCAAGGTCGACTAAAAAGTACAAGGTAAAAACGCCAGGAGGAAGAACCGTTATCCGCTTGAAGACAAAGAAACCTGGCTATGCTACTTGCAAGAATTGCGGAGCAAAGTTGAACAGGTTCAAACTTACTGTCAAGGCGATCAAGAAACTTTCCAAGACTGAAAAGCATCCTGCCAGGCCGTTCCCAGAATTATGTTCAAGGTGCATGAGGAAACATTTCAAGGAGAAGGTGAGATGATGTTGGAACTAGGAAGAATCGTGTTAAAGATTGCAGGAAGAGAGGCTGGAAAATATGCAGTCATAGTTGAGGGCGTTAAGGATAACTTCGTTCTGATAACAGGTCCCAAGTCGATAACCGGTGTCAAACGCAGAAAGTGCAACATAGACCACATCGAGCCAACGGAGCACAGGTTTGATATCGATGCCAAGGCTGATGATGCTTTCATCGAGGGTTTGTGGAAGAGCTCTGGTCTGATTGAGAAACTCGAGATAAATGTTCCGATAAAGAGAGAGTTCAAGAAGAAAGTAGAACCTGCCGAGAAAAAGAAGAAATAATATATATAGGATAATCTTATTGTTGAATATAAAGTATATAATTAAGTTATATATCTTCCTTCTAACTTTTCTTTTTGCATTTGTCTTGCAACAAGTGCATCCAGTTTTCTCATGTCTATAATATCTGATTCTGAGAATTCAACATGTATACCCATTCTTTCTAGAGCATTAATTCTATTTATTTTGTCCAAATCGTAAATATCATCAGGGTCTGGTTCACCGTAGCTTATCATACTCTTAGGCGTATCCGTGACCGGTAATTTTTTTCCTCGGAAATTGCTTGTCATAATTAAAATATAATCAATTAAATATTTATATCAAATATACTTAATGCTCAGCAATAAGAATATAGGATATATTTAAAATATGTTGTTATAATACAATTCTTCTTCCCAAACTTCTGCTTTAATCTCATTTATGCCTAGGCTCTCTAATTCTATGCTTGCTTTATCTTCTGCCATATCTTTGAACAAGACTATCGTTCCATTATGACCAAACTTTTCCCACCCGACGTTTTTCAATGTTTCGATTATTTCCGTCAACCTTCTGGTCTTGCCAGCGGATTTCCAGTCGCTCTCGTTTATCAGAATCTCCATCATAATCCATACTGAAGGAAAGAGTGAGATAAAGTTCAGCCACCACTCCGAGTTGTAAGGGTTTATTTTAAGTACATAAAAACCAAAATAATTTTATCATGGGTTGGATAATAAAAAAGCACGAAGCCTCGTTAACACCATTCGGTGTCTATCCTGGGGCAAGAACTTTAGAAGAACACATAAAGAACGGCATAATAATTCTCGACAAGCCATCAGGTCCTACCTCTCATCAGGTTGACAGGTGGGTAAAGGAAATCCTTGATATCAATAAGGCGAGTCACGGAGGCACATTAGATCCCCGTGCAACTGGCGTTCTGTTAATAGCCCTGGAAAATGCCACAAAGCTGATGCCCATTCTTTTGTCTTCTAGGAAGGAATACGTCGGAGTGATTCATCTGCACCATGATGTTGACAGGAAAAAAGTGGAAGAAGTTTTCAAAGAATTCATAGGAAAAGTAAAACAGCTGCCTCCCAAGAAGTCCGCTGTTGCCAGAAGAGAAAGAGAGAGGGAAATCTATTATTTGGAATTAATGGAAATCAGCGGGAGGGATGTGCTTTTCAGGGTAGGTTGCGAAGCGGGCTTCTATGTGAGGAGATTGGCTGACGATGTTGGCAAAAGATTAGGAATCGGGGCTCATCTTCAAGAACTGAGAAGAACTAGGAGCGGTAGCTTCTCTGAAGAGTCTGCAATAACCCTGCAAGATTTGGTCGATGCTAAAGAGGATGGCAGATTAAATGAGGTCATACTGCCAATGGAAATGGCTGTCGAGTCAATAGGAAAAATAATAATATCGGACAATGCTGTTGATAATATCTGTAATGGAGCACCATTGGCTGTTGGCGGCGTTGTCAGATTAGAAGATAACATAAAGAAAGGAGATTGGATTGCTATGCTTTCCTTGAAGGGAGAATTGGTGGCTATAGGTAGAGCATTACTAGACTCTAAGGAAATTTTAGAAAAACACAAAGGCTTAGCTGTTAAGACCGATCGGGTCCTAATGAAAAAGGGAACTTACCTTAATTAATAAGGGTAAATTCTCGTCGTACTCACGCCATGTACAACTACACTTCGAACGCTCACCAATTTGCCTGCTACACAGATTTTTATGAGTAGGCTAATAAGGAACGATTCATTGACGAGTATTGGTAGGGTATCGATGAGCATTGCGAGGCATTGATGAGCATTATTCATTTTAGGTTATTCAATAAAACTCAATTGACCAACCTTTGGCTCCTGGTAGAATATAACTGTGAAATATTCTCTAATCAATCCAGGAAATTTATTCTTTAGTTCTTTCAATAATAAGTGAAAATCCTCATGGCTTTTTTCCATCATTTCAAATTCCAGATCATATTGTCCTATTGCTTTAGTGATATAGATGGTGCTTTTATGACTTGTGATAAATGAAACCAGTTCATTTATGCTTTCCCTAGAAGTGTTGTTAAGATTAAGCATTACCTTGCGTTGGGTGTAGCCCAATAACTTATGATTGATTTTCACATTATAACAGGTAATTATCCCATCCTTTTCTAGTTTTTTCATCCTGCGATAGATGATTTTTGCATTGGTTTTAAGATTTTCTGCAATTCTTGTTAGAGGCAAACGCCCCTCATTTGACAATAATGTTAGAAGTTTTAAATCAAGCTCATCTAGTTTTGGATAAACGATCTTTCCACCTGTAAGTTTGTAGGTGCTGTCAGCCTTCCCGATTAGATATTTGTATTTAAAATAGTATACGTTAGTCATTACTGAAAAGAATTTTTTCTCGAAATATTTGCCAAATTTGTCATTAATTTCGTTGTAGACCTCCTCAAACTCAGTTATATCTTTGCTCCAAACAACATAAAGAAAATCAAGATCCCCATCAACCTCCACGACCCAAGTTACCTTTGGATGATTTTCCATATAATTCAAAAACTGTTTTTCTATAGTTGTAGTCATGTTCATGGTCTTCAGGTATACTCTGTAGAATGTTCTCCCTATCCTATAGGTGTTAATTACAGCGTAATAGCCTTCAATTACTCCGCTTTTTTCAAGGTTTTTCAAGCGATAGTGGATGACCTCCTTTGACAGCTTTGTCTTTTTGGAAAGCTCTTTAAGGCTTGCCCGTGCATCTAAGCTTAGATGAAACATTATTTCTCTATCTTTGTTGGTTATGATATTTTTAATTTTTGGCATAAAAGTATTAATAAATGTACTAATATTTAAAATTTCTTGTAATAAAATTAAAATACTTCTATAGACTATACTACTAATTAGTGATAATGATGATAATGTATGAAAGACCAGAGGTGTTCAGAACGTTGGACCCTGACTTCATAACTGGACATCTAAAGCAGGCTCAGTGGTCTGAATTCATTGAACTGAAAAAAATTATTAGTGAAGTAGCTAAAAGAAAGGGATCTCCTATTGACATATTAGATATAGGCATTGGAGATGCTAGAATACCTATAACTCTTGCTGAAATTGAAGAGATTTGGAAATGTATCGACAGATTTGATGGGATTGATAATAGTGATGGCGTTTTAGAAACAGCAAAAGATAACATTAAAAGGTATAATCTCTCAGGCAAGGTAAATATAAAAAAATTTGACGCGAAAAAACTAAACAAATTGCTTGATTTAGAACAAAGATATGACTTGGTTATCTGCACTTATTTTACAGCAGGTAACTTTTTCCCTGAATCATTTTCCTTTGATGGAGAAATTAAAAATTTAGATCATTCTGAAATCAAAAATGTGTTCCAGAAGGTGTTCAAACCTGCATTTAAGCTCCTTAGACAGTCAGGAGAATTGATTCTTGGTAGTATATACATAGACAACGCAATCTCGGCCTTAAGACAAAGACAATTGTACGAAAAATGTGGTATGACCGTGATAAATCAGAAATTATTTACTGCAACAAAGGAAGGGTTCTGGTCTCTTCGTTTTACAGAAGAAAGGGTTAGGGAATTTTTTGATTGGATAGAATCTTATAAAATAAAATTCATTCCTTTGGACACTTATAACTTTGCTATGATGGTCAGAATCAACAAAACAAGTTTGTGAAGGTGAAAGAATGAAAATTGAGGCTTGTGAAAACAGAAAAAAGGAAGGCATAACTTGGAGATAATTTTATATGTTAATTCCTAAAATCATTAATATGAAAATTGTACCAAATATTCCAGTCGTCTACAAAGATACCTTCCCAAAGAATTTTATAAATGATGTTAATGGCTGGGGAAATTTTTCTAAACAAATATTACAAGATAATTTTGGCAAACTTTTAACATTAGATGTTGATTTTGGAAATGTTTGCAGTTTAAACTGTCCTCATTGCTTTAGAAGGAACAACAGAGTTGATTTTGGTAAATCAAAGTCAATGAAATATGAAGATGTAATTAAAGTTGTTAAACAAGGTAAGAAACTTGGTTTAAGGTCTGTAAAGTTTTTAGGTGCTGGTGAACCTTTCGAGGACAAAAGATTTTTAGAATTCTTAAGAGATTTAAAGAAGTTGAATATAACACCGTCAATATTTACAAAAGGTCATGTGATTGGAGATGATAATTTAGTTAAGAAATATTATTCTCAGTATGGAATTTCGACAGGTAAAGAGCTTGTTGGGGAACTTAAAAAGGTTAATGCCAGCATCTTACTTGGTTTTAACTCTTTTGACACAGAAACTCAAGACAAAATGGTTGGTGGAGTAAAGGGTTATACTCTTAAAAGAAATCGTGCATTAAAACTTTTGGTAGAAGCAGGATTTAACAAACACAATCCAACCCATTTATGCTTGGCTGCAAATCCGATTACTAACGATAACTATAATGATGTTTTTGAAATTTACAAATGGGGAAGAGTTAGAAATCTTTACGTTATAGTTTGCCCAACAATGGTTAGTGGAAGATGTGCAAAAACAAATGATTGGCAAAAAATAACACCAACAGACAAAAAGTTGATTGGTTTATACACAAAGATTTACAAATTCAATATTGAAAAAGGAATACAAACATTAGAACAAATTGAAGATGAAGGAATCTCTTCTTATGCAGGCGGACATCCTTGTAACCAAGTTGCTTGCGGAATGTATGTAACTTTAACTGGAACAGTTTTGAGATGCCCTGGCGATGATACTTCTGTTTTTGGAAGCATATGGAAAGAATCATTGAAAGACATATGGCTAAAATCTGAAAATTATGGTAAAGCAGGAACATTTAATTGTGGTTGTCCTCCAAAATTTGGTAAATCAATTCCATATAACTTGTTTACAGAAGTTATGATAAAATTAAAAAATGACATACCTTTAACCGAATCTACGTAGTTTCCCCAGGGATTTCACAGGGATTTCCCAGGGGCTTAGAATTAGCGAGTATTCCACTGAATTCAAACGATTTTACTGTATGTTGATAAAACGCGTCTACTCGTACTCACGCCATATATGTTCGCATTTTGTACATTTGAAAAACTTACTTTGAAAATCAATCTATAAGCTTTATAAATCTGTAATATAATCTTTTTAACTGCGACGTTTGTTTTAGGTAATAAAATGAATGGTAAATACTTTTTCACGTCTGAATCTGTTGCTGAAGGACATCCGGACAAAGTCAGTGACCAAATATCGGATGCTATTCTCGACGAAATATTGAAAAAGGATCCAAAAGCAAGGGTGGATTGCGAGACAATTATAATGCAAGGAACTGTTATTGTCACAGGTCAGATAACCACTTCTTGTTACATAAACATACCTGCTACTGTTAGAAAAACCTTGAAGGAGATCGGATTCAATAATGCCAAAGATGGCTTGGATTGGGAGACGTGCGGTGTGTTGACGTCAATAGAGGAGCAGTCTCCCGACATATCAGTTGGTGTGACAGAGGCGGAAGGCCGCGAACAGGGCGCAGGGGATCAGGGCATGATGTTTGGCTATGCCTGCAACGAGACAAAGGAGTTTATGCCATTGCCAATAATGTTAGCTCATAAGCTTGTGATGAGACTTGCTGAAGTTAGAAAGAAAAACATATTGCCGTATCTAAGGCCCGATGGCAAGTCTCAGGTTACAGTCGAATACAAAGATAGTAAGCCGATAAGAGTAGATTCTGTTGTTATCGCTGCTCAGCACAAAGAAGATGTGGAAATTGAAAAAATCAAAAAAGACGTAATTGAGCACGTTATTAAACAGGTCATACCTTCCAATCTCTTGGATAAGAACACAAAATACATTGTCAACGGGACAGGAAGATTTGTTATAGGCGGAACTTTGGCTGATTCTGGTTTGACAGGAAGAAAAATAATTGTTGACACTTATGGCGGAGTGGGCAGTCACGGCGGAGGCTGCCTGTCTGGAAAAGATCCGTCGAAGGTTGACAGGTCGGGTTCATATATGGCGAGATACATTGCAAAGAACATTGTTGCCGCGGGCTTGGCCGATAAGTGCGGAGTCCAGATTGCGTACGTAATAGGCGTTGCAAAACCTTTATCTGTCATGGTTGACACATTTGGGACTGGCAAGATTCCTGATGAAAAAATCACAGAACTGGTCTTAAAGCATTTTGATATGAGGCCGAAGGCGATAATCGATTATTTACAATTGCTCAGGCCGATATACAGAAAGTCTGCTGTCTATGGACACTTCGGCAGGAACGACCCTGATTTTGCTTGGGAAAAAACCGACAAGGCAGATATGCTCAGAAAGGAAGGCTGTATCTCTTAAAATATCATCATTAAAATGTAAACATATATTCTGGCAAAAAACATTCTTATTATGGGCTTAGGTTCCAAACTCATGCTGATGATATTAGTTCCCATAACAATTATGATAGGCTTCTCAGTAGCTTTCTCCTTTATGAGCGGAAAATTAAAACCATTCGACCTGTTTGACTATGTTAAGACACTCACAGGTGATTATCTTCTCATAGGAGTCTTCATCCTATTAGGCATAATATTCTTCGGTTTCTTCCTGTTTTTGAAAGAAAAGTTCCTTGGCGCATCGTGATGTTTTTGTAGTGCGTTTTAGGTTAACTATTTAAAATTTCGCTTACATTTTTAGTTTATGGAAGAGAAGATTGAGCTTAACATTTTCTTGAACAAACTGGTGTCGGCTGTTACTAAAAAGTTTGAAAAGCTTGAGAGCGACATGGAAATTCTGAAAACGGACCTTGAAAAATTCAAACAAACTGGCCAGAAGGATAACCTAAAGGATTTTGAAGAAAAGCTGAGGAACATGGAGTTTTCAATAAATTCTTTAAAGAACAAGAGCCAGATTGACAAGTCGATCCTAAAGCTTATCGAGACAGAGGAGCAGGAGAGAAAGAGTGAACAGTATGGAAGATGATTTTGAAAGCGCCATAAGGTCCCAGCTGCTAATTCTCAAGAATCAGATGGACGTCATAAAAGATTTCATAAACAAATACGATGAGAGGAGCATAAGGCTGAAGAGGACCATAACCAACGAGCTGATATCAGCATTGATAGACAGGTTCGAGAGAAACGAGAGGATTATAGTCGGCCTGAGCGATAAAATAGATTCTATTAATCTTAAATTCCAGGAGAGCTTGTCCAGGTCCATAAAAGAACTGAGAGAGGAGATGGGCGAGGCCGAGTTGAACAAGGCCATCTCGAAGATATTCGATGAAAAGGAAATAAAAGTTAGTTCAAGTGCCTTGGACGAGTTAAAGGATGTATAAGCTTTTTTTGCCGTCATCCTTGTTGTAAACGTATTCAACTTCTTCTTTTTTGGATTTCCTCGTGCGAGTTATGAATATTATGACAAATGCCAAGACTATTACGACTATGATGACTATGATTAATAAGTTCATGTAACCAGACGGAGCAGGCTTGGTATTGACAGTATATTCATCGGACGAAGTCCATGCATTGCTTGTGTCATTAGAATAAATCTTCCATGCGACAGTTTCGCTTGTTGAGTTCAAGTCCTTTGTGACGTCGAAAGACCCACTGGTTCCTGTCAAAGGAGTCCAAGAGTCATTCACCCATTCGCCTGACATGTTTGAAGAGAAAATATAGCCAGACATGCCAGCGTCAGCGAACCATCTCAATGAAAATACTATTTTTCCATCACTCGTTAGGTTGCCGCTAGCAGTCGCGTAGGAAGGTGGCAGACTAGTAACAGGAGAGGTTATTTCCATGTTAACACTTTTAGCAGCGCTTATGGTTTTTCCATCAGAGGTGTTGCCTTTTACGCTTATAGTTATGCTATAGGTCTTTGCCTCCGCATCACTGGGTATGTTAAAATCTATTTTAACTTCTTTTGCCTCGTTGATATAGATATAAGAAGGTTTTGTGCTTACATTGTACCAGTCAGGAGAGATTCCCGTCAAGTTCACTGTTATGTTAAAAATGTTTTTCTGCATGGTGTTCACTAATTTAAAGCTTGCTTGGTCGCTAGTCCCGGTCTCTATTGACGGGAACATAGCATTATCTATTTTTAATTCACCTGTTATGTTCTGTTGTTGAAGAGGTGCTGATGTTACTATTATGGTTTTGGTTATGCTTTGATTGGTATAGTTTCCTGAGCCAGTTGTGTTGCAAGTAAAATTATATGTTCCCCTACTAAGCAGGAAGATACCCATCCTTGCTGAAGAAGTTATGTTTCCTATGACTTCAGAGTTTTTATAGAAACTGAATTTAGATATGTTGATTTCCGATGGGTCTATAGAATAGCACGTGGCAGTGACTTGAGTTCCCTCTAATACATTTGTGGATGGTAAAATGTCCATGACTAGTGGATACATTTTTAGTATACGAAAAACCATAAAATCTGTGGCACTTTCGCTCACATCGTCCTTAGCGTGCCATCTGTAGGCAAAGTCTCCAACTTGAAGATTATCGAATGTTATCCAAAAAACTCCGGATGAATTTTGAAGAGAAATATTGTCTGTGTAGTGGTAGCTGGTCATTGAACCTGTGATGTTTGATTCGAACCACACGTCAACTAGATTCGCATCCTTTACGTTTGCTTGGAATTTATATTCGGCATTTGGAACATAACCTACCACACTTCCTGGTGTGTTTGACAAGCCTGTTATTTGTGGGGGTCCGCCATCAAAATAAGAGATCTTTGATGAAGATGTATAGTTTTGGTTTCCATCCCAAGAGGCTGTGATCATAAATATATTTGCATCTGTCAAGTTGGTCGAATAAGATATGTAGGATGTGTTGGTAAGAGTCGTGAAACCGGGATAGTTTGATGTTAGCGTTATCACCTTGTCAGGTATGTTCAGGCTAGCAACAAAATTTGCCGTGGCATACTGCACAAGGCTAACATTTCCTGTTTTACCATTTATGGTCAGGATTATCGGCACGGATGAGTTTTGTAAAACGTCGTAAGAAGTGTTAGAAAAAGTTGCGCTATCGGTCGCATTGCTCACATACCATTTGTAGGAATAGCTTCCAGCTGCCAGGCCTGTCAGATTGTAAAAGAAAGTGTCAGATGATGTATTGCCGGCTGAGTTGTTTATACCGCTCCATTCAAAATTTACGCTAGCTATGTTCGCTATCTCATCGCACTTTATCTGAAACCTGTAACCTCTTCCTGGAACATATTGAGAACCGGAGGGAACAGACGTTGTCATTTCGGCGGCTTTAGCAATATTAGACAATAGCAAAAGCAAAAAAACCATGATAAATAGGCATTTTTTCATATATTATATTTGTTTATAAAAGAAATTATTATGTTTTTATAAGTCAGAGATGATAATTAAATTAAGGTGAAAATAAATGGTAAAGAAAAAAGCTTTCGGTGGTTATCACATTGTTCCAGACGAACACTTGGC